>Ga0209130_1000043_pt1 | contig 254257 bp, 219 predicted proteins | sample AraplaMF_Cvi_mLB_FD_184264 | JGI IMG/M metagenome (GOLD analysis project Ga0209130, IMG submission 184264) | Arabidopsis root microbial communities from the University of North Carolina, USA - plate scrape MF_Cvi_mLB (SPAdes) (version 2) | ecosystem: Host-associated > Plants > Roots >... | reverse complement strand
CGTTGATGTGGTTTCGGCCGAAGAGCAGATCTTCTCGGGCGAAGCGACTTTCGTGGCGTTGCCGGGCGAGCAGGGCGAGCTGGGTATCTACCCGAAGCACACCCCGCTGATCACCCGTATCCGTCCGGGCGCGGTGCGCATCCAGGTTCCTGGCCAGGCTGAAGAAGAGTTCGTCTTCGTCGCCGGCGGCCTGCTGGAAGTGCAGCCGAACGCCGTGACGGTCCTGGCCGACACCGCAATCCGCGGCCACGACCTGGACGAAGCCAAAGCTACGGCTGCCAAGAAACTGGCAGAAGAAAGCCTGGCCAACAACAAGACCGGCATCGACTACGCGAAAGCGCAGGCGGAACTGGCAGCGGCTATCGGCCAGCTGGCAGCTATCGCCAAACTGCGTCAGACCAAGCACTAATCGGTCGCCGCGCAGTAAAGGAAAAGGCAGCTTCGGCTGCCTTTTTGTTTTAGCATTGGCAGTATGAAAACATTCCTGCCTTTGATCATCGGCCTGCTGTTTGCCGCCTCCTGCACGGCTGCAGAAGTGGCGCCAGTGCGCAACCTGACCCTCGACTTCAGCTTCGCCTGGGACGCCACGCGCGACCAGCCCATGCCCGAGCGCGTGGCGGCCATGAAACGCACGCTGCTGCCGCTGTATCCCGAGTTCTATGGCCGCGGCTCGCCCGAGGAACAGGATGCGAAAATGCCCGCGCCATCGAGCGCTTCCCTGCGATTCGCCACGCCTATATGGACAAGGCCGAGAAGTTCGGCGGCGCGCTGCAGCAGCATCTGCTGACGTTCAATGCTGCTTTTCCCGACTTCCGCCTGACTGTGCCCACCTCCGTCCTGCACTCGCTGGGCGAGATGGATGGCGGCACGCGCACCTTCGATGGCAGGGAGCACCTGATCTTTGGTGCGGACGTGATGGCCCGCATCAATCCCGATGGCGACGCTGCGCCGCTTTTCCACCATGAGCTGTTCCATGTGCTGCACGAGGAGCACTTTCAGTGCGAACCGGACGCGGTATGGGCCGGCCTGTGGAAGGAAGGGCTGGCGGTGTATATCTCGCGCGTGCTGAACCCGCAGGCAAACCATGCCGAGCTGCTGCTGGATTACCCGCATGGCCTGGTGGCCGATACCGATGCGCGGATCGGCGCAGCCTGGAAGGAGCTGGCCGGCGTGCTCGACGTCAGCGGGCAGAGGATAAATTCCGAGTTATTCACAACCTCCGTGAAGGACGCATCGCTGCCGATACGGCGCGGTTATTACCTGGGCTATCTGATAGCGAAAGAAGCGGGCAGGACGCGCGATTTGCCGGCCCTGGCCGCACTGGATTGCAGGCAGGCGCGGGCGCTTGTCGAAGCGGCCGTTAATAAACTGGCGAAGGATTCCGCACCATGAGCTTTGCAGGCAAAACCGTACTTGTTACCGGCGCCGGCGGCGCGCTTGGAGGTGCCGTGGTGGCCGGCTTCCGTGCCGGCGGTGCGAATATTGTGGCGCTGGGGCGCGGCCGGGAGCAGCTGATTGCGGCGCTGGGCGATGAAGAGGCTGGCGTGCTGTACGTGGCCGTCGATCTGCGCGATGCAGCGCAGGTGGCGTCGGCAGCCGCCGCGGGCGTGCAGTCTTTTGGCCGCATCGATGTGCTGGTCAATTGCGCAGGCGGCTTCAGCATGGGCACCCCGGTGCATGCGACGCCCAATGAAGCCTGGGAGCAGATGCTGGATGTGAACTTCCGCAGCATGCTGAACGCCGTGCGCGCGGTCGTGCCGTTCATGCTCGACGCGGGCAGTGGCCGGATCGTCAGTGTGGCGTCGGCTTCGGCGCGGCAGGGACTGGCGAATATGGGGGCCTACTGCGTCAGCAAGGATGCCGTGATCAGGGCGACGGAGGCGATGTCGGCCGAATTGCGGGGGAAGGGCATCAATGTGAACTGCGTGCTGCCGGGGACCATCTATACGCCGCAGAACCGGGCGGATATGCCCGATGCCGACCGCAGCAGGTGGGTGCCGCCGGAAGCGCTGGCGGACGTGATTCTGTTCCTGTCAGGGGAGGGCGCGCGCGCCATTCACGGCGCGGCGATCCCCTGTGTATAAGTGCCGGCTTATTTACACATCGAATAGGCTTTTTTCTCTTCGGCCCAACGGTAAGTGAAGGTGCGCGACTCGTAGCGGGTCTGGCCGACCTTCACGTCCGGCGTGATCAGGTCGAAGCGCTGCGGCAGCTTGCCCTTGAAGTGCAGGCGGTAGCGGAACTGGGTATGGTCGGCAGTGGCGACCGAGACCAGGGCCAACGGTACGCCGTTCACGATTTCCACGATTTCCGGCTTCTGGTTGGTCGGGCGCTGGTACACGCTGACCACTTCCGCTTTCTCGATTACAGCGCCCTTGGGATGGGTGGCCGGGAAGCCGTTCGTCAGGAACTGGAGCTGGGTGGTACGCGGCAGCATGTAGTTCACGCCTATGTCGATGCCGCCGTCCGGCGTGGCGATCGGGTTGGTGGCGGCGACCGTGATGCCGCGCGGCAGCGGGAACGTGTCCGCTTCCAGCAGCGTGCCGCAGTCGGCGGACGTGGCCTGGTACAGCGGCGGCGGATTGTAGGCTTCGCCGCAGGCGGCGAGAACGAGGAGCAGGGAGAGTGGCGCGTAGCGGCGCATGATCGTGAGCGTTGTTGTTCTGTGCCCGCCAGTTTACCAAGTATTCATGGATACGGCGGCTGAGAAAATGATGAGGCCAGGCTAGCGAAACAGGACCATGACTATCAGTGCGCCATTCACATTGGCGCAATGATACTCTGAGATACCGGCAGTTTCATTCAGCGGAGGTTATATGATTAATCATTTAGGACTGGTCGTCTCGGACTTCGTGCGTAGCGCCGCACTATACGACGCCTGCCTCGCGCCGCTGGGGATTCGCCGTACGGAAACAGATTTGGATTGGGCAATTTATGGCGGCGAATCCGGGCAGCCATTTATCTGGGTCGGGTCGGAAGTACCCAGCTACTGGAATTCGCAGCATGAACCGGGCCGCGCGCCAATTCATATTGCCTTTAATGCGCCCGACCGCGCCGCGGTGGAGGCTTTTTATGTGGCGGCTTTGGAGAATGGCGCAGAAGATAATGGCCCGCCCGGGCCGCGGGTCAGCTGGGCCAATTTCTTTTCCGCTTACATTATCGATCTGGATGGAAATAATATCGAGGCGACGATTCGCGAGCCTTAAGCGCCTAATTCCGCACCCAGACCGGCATATCTGCCAGGCGACGAGCCGCTGCGGCGGCTGTGATTATCGTCCAGTATTTGCGACAGTACTGCTATTGCATCGTCCTTTGTTATCTCTGGAAAATCATCGAGGAATTGCGTCAGCGTTTTCCCGTTAATCAGGTATTCAAACAGGTCTTTTGCAGGGACGTTCATTTCCATCTCCTCGGCGGTATCGGTTTCAGCTTAGCACAGGCGGCATGAATGCCAATAACTTGCGCATTCATGCCACTAACTAGCACGACAGGGACTAGCGTCGCTTCGCGTGGCTGCGGGCAACACCGGCTCTGTGCAGCGCTTTCCACCTGTTGCGCTCTGCGATCCGGTCCAGAGGTGTGGCCTGGGCGCGGCGCGCTTCGCGCATCAGCTTGTGGTAATTCAATAAACGGTCCGGATCAATAACTTCCCTTACCGCGCAGCCGGGTTCCAATTCATGCTGGCAATCGCGGAATTGACAATGGAGCGCGAGGGCTTCGATATCGCCGAATGTGGCTGATATTGCGGATTCGTCGGCGTCGGGACTCCAGCTTCTTAATCCGGGCGTATCGATAATGCAGGCGCCGGCTTTGCAAAAGTGTAATGAGCGGGCGGTGGTGGTGTGGCGGCCGCGGTTATCGCCTTCGCGCGTGCTGCCGGTTTGCTGATTTGCACCGGTTAATGCGTTGGTTAATGTGGATTTTCCTGCGCCTGATGCGCCGAGCAGACAAAGCGTCTGGCCGGTACCGAGCCATGGGTTTAATTGCCGGACCGATTCAGGGTCGAGTCCGTTGATTCGCAGTACGGATATATGGGCGGGAAGACGTGAGCCGATATCGCGTGGGCCGGCAATGTCGGACTTGGTGAATATTACTAACGGCGAAATACCGGCGGCAGTTGCGATTGCGATATATCGCTCAAGACGGCGCATATTGAAGTCATGGTCCAGTCCCATTACCAGAAGCGCGGTGTCGATATTACTGGCCAGTAATTGGCGGCGGCCGTCGGCGGTGCGGCGGGATATTTGGGCGACTGGGGGTATTTGTTGCGTTATCCACAGCTCGCCCAGAGAGTTGGTTTCGGCGAGCAACCAGTCGCCAACGGCGAGGTCGGCATCCAGGGAGGGGTGGGGACGGGCGGGGGACTCCCCGGCGCCGTTGTGGATGGTGAGGAGGTTGCGCTGGATTTCTGTCAGGCGGACGAGTTGTGGGGTGCCGCCTGGCTGGGACGGGCCTGGTAATGCGGCGAGGCGCGATGCGATTAAATTGTTGAGGCCGAGACGGCGCAGTGCTTCGAAGTCGAAGTCGATCATGGTGAGTCCTGGAGTGCGTTGGGACAGGCGAACCGAGACCCGGGGTCAGACCCGTGGGGTCTGACCCTGACGGGCGGGGTCCGCGGACGGAGCGGAAATAGGAAGGTCGGCGCGCGGTCGGGCGCGGCTCAACACCAGCTCAGGATGCTCGAAATGGAAGGGCTTGAGACGCGGGGATCAGGCGGCCGACAGGAGGGCAATATCCGGCTTTTGCATAATTTTGTCTCCTGTGCGATTGAAAGGTGCAGCCAGTGTCGCACCGGCGCTGCCGCAAGTCAACGGGTTGGGGGCGCGCGGCGGATGTCGCTGACCTTGCAGCTGGTTGGCTGCAGGGCGCCGCGCAGCAGGGCCAGCGCCCGCTGCGGGTCGCTCGCGCCGCACATGAAGATGTCGGCGGCCGCGAACCCGTCTTCCGGCCAGGTGTGGATGGATATGTGGGATTCGGCCAGCAGGACTACGCCGGTTATCCCCTGGCCTTCGCCAAAACCGTGGAAGTGGCTGTGCAGGACCTGGGCGCCGGCCGCCTTGGCTGCGTCGCGCAGCAGCTGCTCGATTTTTACGCAGTCGGTCAGCAGGCCGGCAGCGATGCCCGACATGTCGGCCAGCAGGTGCACGCCGGATGGTTGATGCAGCCGCGCGGCAGGTGAGTAAGCAATCACTTGTGCCCTCCTCCGCCACCACCGCTGCCCCAGCTCCCTCCGCCCCAGCTACCGCTTCCGGTGGAGCTCGACCAGCTGCTGCCGCTGCCGCTTTGCTGCGGCTGGCTGAACAGGCGTAGCCAGCTGCTGCCTGCGCTGAAAATGGTCACGAACAGGGCGTAGGCGAGGAACTTATTCATCGGACATCGAATCCAGGAAGATCGCCGGCAGGTAGATGGCCAGCGCTGCCAGCGCGCTGTAGCTGAACTGTGCGCCGAAGCCGGACTCGCCCAGCGTTGCCAGCAGCGGGATCGCGTTCAGCATCAGCATGGCGATAATGAAGCCCTTGGCCGTGCGCTTGTAGCGGCCGGCCTGGTCCGCCAGCCGCTTGCCGACCGGCGGCGGCGGCGAACCGCGCAGGGAATTGCCGAACCAGGATTTCAGCTGGTCGAAGGCGATCGGCGTCGCACGCGACCAGCTCATCTCCTCGCCCGTGAGTTCGGCCGACAGCGTGACCTGCTGACGCTTGAAGTCCGCCACCCGCGTGCGGTCGCCGACGCTCACGCGCCAGTTGAAGGCGCCCGCTGCGTAACGGACGGTGGAATCGTATTCGTACAGCTTTTCGAAATCAGCCTTGTCGTGGATGGCGGTGTCGCCGCCGTTCCACACCGGCCAGTCATCCAGTACGCTGGCGCGCGACCAGCCTTGGTCCGTTTCGACCAGCCAGGTGAAGCCGGCACGCGGGCCGTACAGCAGGTATTCGGTCCACTCCGTGTTTTCGTCATCGACGCGGCGCATGGCGCCGATCACGGTGAATTCCTGGTTGCCCAGTTTTCCGGTGGCGCCCAGGTCCAGCGTGAACTGCTGCGCTTCCACGCGTTCGCCCGCCTGCAGCACTTCCGCCTTGGGACCGGCGGCGTCGATCTGGGCGTGGCAGGCCTGGCACACCAGGTTGGCCGTCATGCCGGGCAGGTACTGGATCGGACTGCCGCAGGAAGGGCAGTCCAGCTTATCGAGCTTGCCGCGGTAGCGGCCCGCACTTTCTCGGATGCGGTCGTCGTCGCGCAGCAGCTGCATCTGCATCGACTCAAGCGTGACTGGCACGCCGCTGTATACCATGGGCGGACCTTCGTCCGAGTAGTCGAGCGTGACGAAATCGGCGCCGCGGCGGAAGTCCGCGACTTTGGCCTGCCAGCCGTCATCGACCCTGAACGGCAGCTCGCCCTGGCCGCCTGTGCACTCCGCCGTGCGCACGTCGGCCGCGGTAAAGCGCTCGTCGCCAATCTGGTACTGGCGGCCGGGCTGCAGGTCTTCGAATCGGGGCGGATTGGGTAGCGGCGGACGCAGCGCCGTGGCCGTGTACTGGCCGGATGCATCGCCCAGCCAGCCGGTGCCGGCATCGTCGAACTGCAGGTACCACTCGTTCCACATGCCGGCGCTGTAGCGCAGCTGGATGCGGCCTACCACCGTGAAGGCGCGGCCGCCCAGCACGCCGCTGCTGTTGATCTGCAGCGGCGAATAGTCTTCCAGCACGGACGATATCTTGCCCAGGTCCCGCACCGCGCCTGCTTCCTTCAGCACGCGCGTATTGCAGTATTCGCACACGGCCATGACCGATGCGTGCGAGCGGAACTTTACCTCCGCGCCGCAGCTGGGGCAGGAAACGGTCTGCATGCGGGTGGCTTATCCGATCAGCTTCTTCAGCAGCTCCGCCTTGGTGCTGTCGTAGTCGGCAGCGGAGATCAGGCCTTTGTCGAGCAGCGCCTTGAGTTTGGACAGGCGGTCTTCGATCGATTCGCCGCCCGCACCCGCCGCAGCGCCTGCCGCGGCTCCGGCAGCGCCTGCACCCACGGCAGCCGGCGGAACGCCGCCTGCCGCACCTGCGGCCATGCCGGAACTGGCGCCGGGCTGCGCGCCCATGGCCTGTCCCATCGCCGCGCCCATGGCCTGTCCGACCGTGACGCCGGCGCCGAGGCCCGCGCCCAGTCCCGCCAGGCCGCCTTCGTTCTGCGCCGCCAGCGGAATCGCTTCGGCCGTCTGGAACCTGGTATAGCCGGCCAGCTTGTCGGCGCCGAGGCCGCCTTTCATGCCGGCCGAGATACGCTGATCCAGCGCCGTCTGCAGTTCTTCCGGCAGGCTGACGCTGGCCACATTGAATTCATCCAGCCCGATGCCGTAACGCGCAAAGGCGTCCGACAACGCGCCTTTCACTTCCTGCGCCATCAGCGCCTGGTTGGCCGCCATATCAAGGAAGGCAATCTGCGACGCGCCCAGCGAGCTGGCCATGGACGCCATCAGGATGCCGCGCAGCTGGTCTTCCACCTGGTCGCGGTTATAGCTTTCGCGCGTGCCGCTCAATTCAGTGAAGAATTTGCGGGCATCGCTCACGCGGTAGGAGTACATGCCGAAGGCACGCACGCGGATCATGTCGAAGTCCTTGTCGCGGATCGTGATCGGCTGCTGGGTGCCCCATTTGCGGCCGGTCTGCACGCGGGTGCTGAAGAAGTACACGTCCGACTTGAAGGGCGAGTCGAACAGCTTGTCCCAGTTCTTCAGGTTGGTCAGCACCGGCAGGGTCTGGGTGGTCAGCTTGTGCGTGCCGGGACCGAACACGTCGGCGATCTGGCCTTCGTTCACGAACACGGCCACCTGCGACTCGCGCACGATCAGCACGCCGCCGTTCTGGATTTCGAAGTCCTGCATCGGATAGCGCCAGGACAGCACGCCGTCCGTTTCTTCATTCCACTGCAGTACGTCGATAAACTGCTTCTTGATAAAGCTGCCAAGACTCATGATGGACCTCGTTCTGGAATCAGGAAATGCACGCGGCGTTGATGCCGCCAATGGAAAGGGAAATCGTGCCGAGCAGGCCGCCGAAGGCGCTGTTGTCGGCTTCGATCTGGTCCTGCGCCATTTTCAGGCAGCGCGTGGTGATCGCGTAGCCCAAGGCCTGCACGACCATGGCGCCGGCCGCCCAGGCGAAGAACTCCTGGTAGTTATTCGTGTGCAGCAGGCTGGACGCAATGGTCAGCGAGAAGCCGATCATGGCGCCGCCCAGCGACAGGGCGGCGGCGTGGTTGCCCTGGCGGATCAGGGTCACTTCGTCATAGGGGGTGAGCCAGGTGTAGGCTTTGAAGAACACAACGAGCAGTACGGCGGCCAGGAACAAATGAATCAGGTAATTTGCGATGGCGTACACGTCGATCCCCGGTTAAAGTGACAAGCTTGCTAACATAGAAACATATTAGAGCAAAAGCGGCCAAATGACCAAAAAGATTCTGATCCTGTCGGTTTTCGTCGTAGCGTCCTGCGGGCTGGCCTACGAGCTGATTGCCGGGGCCTTGTCCAGCTACCTGCTGGGCGATTCGGTGCTGCAGTTCTCCACCATTATCGGCTGCTATCTGTTCGCGATGGGCGTGGGTGCGCACCTGTCCAGATATGTGAAGGATGAGGACGTGCTGGGGCGCTTTGTCGATATCGAGCTGGCGGTGGGCCTGATCGGCGGCGTATCGGCGGCGGTATTGTTCATGACGTATTCGTGGATGGCCGCTCCTTTCCGCACCGTGCTGTACGTGGTGGTGTTCATGGTCGGCGCCATGGTCGGCATGGAGATTCCGCTGGTGATGCGCGCGCTGAATTCGCGGCAGACGGAATTCAGCGAGCTGGTGAGCCGCGTGCTGACCTTCGACTATCTGGGCGCGCTGGCGGTGTCCCTGCTGTTCCCGCTGGTGCTGGCGCCGCACCTGGGCCTGGTGCGCACCGGCTTCCTGTTCGGGATGCTGAATATCGGCGTGGCCCTGTGGACAATTTACGTGTTCCGCACAGAGCTGGCGAATCTTGCGGGGCGCATGCTGCGCGCCTGTGCCGTGTTGCTGGCGCTGGCCGTCGGCTTCGTCAGCGCCGACCGCATGACCAGCTGGGGCGAGCACGGCCTGTTCGGCGACGAGATCGTGTATTCGACCACCACGCCTTACCAGCGCCTGGTCATCGCGAAATGGAAGGATGATCTGCGGCTTTACATCAACGGCAATCTGCAGTTTTCCTCGCGCGACGAGTACCGCTATCACGAGGCGCTGGTGCATCCGGTGATGGAGGCCTTGCCGTGGGCGCGCCGCGTGCTGATTCTGGGCGGCGGCGACGGGCTGGCCTTGCGCGAAGTGCTGCGCTATCCGAATGTGCAGCAGGCGACGCTGGTCGATCTCGATCCGAAGATGACGGAAGCCTTCAGCCGGCGCGAGGAGCTGGTGGCGCTGAACAAGGGTTCGCTGAACGACAGGCGGGCGCGCGTCATCAATGCGGATGCGGCGCTGTGGCTGGAAAAGAATGAGGAAATGTATGACGCGGTGATCGTCGATTTTCCTGACCCGTCCAGTTTCGCGCTGGGCAAGCTGTATTCGGTGCCGTTCTACGGCATGGTGCGCAAACACCTGGCAGCGAACGGACTGGTGGTGGTGCAATCGACATCGCCGTTCTTCGCGCCGCATGCTTACTGGACCATCGACGCCACCCTGCGCGAAGTGGGGCTGCGCACCTGGCCTTATCACGCCTATGTGCCTTCGTTCGGCGAGTGGGGATTCATCCTCGCCTCGCCGCAGATGGCGTACAAGCCGCCGGAGTCGTACCGCCTGCCGATGCGTTATCTGAATGCGGACACCACGCGCGAGATGTTTGTCTTCCCGCCCGATATGAAGCCGCTGGCCATGCAACCGAACCGCCTGAATACCCAGTCGCTGGTACATGAGTTCGAGCAGGACTGGCGCAGGGTGATCCGCTGATGCTGCGCCGTTCTTTCCTGGCGTGGGCGGGAGCCAGCGGCGCCGCGGCGGCGGCCGGCCTGGCGGGTTTCCAGCGCTGGCAGGAGATTACGCCGCGCGTGCTGACGCCGGGCCGCGATGAAGGCCATTACCTGCGCGATCAACAGCCTTTGCCTGCGCCCTCGTCCGTGCTGGAAACGGATGTGCTGATCCTGGGATCGGGCGTTGCGGCGCAGACGGCTGCATGGAAGCTGCGCAAGGATGGGCATGGCGACTTTCTGATGCTGGATGGCCCTGAGCGGTACGGCAATGCGGCGGGCGGCAGGTTTGGCGATCTGGCCTATCCGACCGGTGCGCACTATCTGCCGCTGCCGTCGCAGGATTGCTTCCATGTGCGCGAGATTCTGGCGGATCTGGGCGTTATCCTGCGTGATGCCGGCGCGCCGAAGCCTTATTACGATGAGCGTTATGTGCTGCATGCGCCGGAGGAGCGCGTGCTGTACCAGGGCGCCTGGCAGGAAGGAACCTTGCCGCACCAGGGTGTGCCGGCAGCGGAACTGGCAGAGCATCAGCGCTTTCTGGCGCGGGTTGCGGCGCTTCGCGAAGCACGCGGCGCGGATGGCCGGCGGGTGTTCACCTTTCCGGTGGCGTCGTGTTCGGCCGACGCGGAGTGGCTGAAGCTGGATGCGCTCACCTTTGCGCAATGGCTGGACCGGGAGGGCTACCGCGCCCCGACGCTGCGCTGGTATCTGGATTACGCCTGCCGCGACGACTATGGGGCGGGCAGCGACAAGGTGTCCGCATGGGCGGGATTGCATTACTTCTGCGGACGCGGTGCGGAAGCGGCCAACGCGGAGCAGGGGGCCTGGTTGACATGGCCCGAGGGCCTGCAGGCGCTGGTGAGCGGCATGGAGCGCAAGTCCCGGCCGCGCCGCATGGCGGGTACGGCGGTGTCGGTCAAGGCGACCGAGGCGGGACGAGTGGAGGCGCTGTGCTTCGTGCTGGAGGGAGGCAAAGCGCGGGCGTTCACCGTCAATGCACGCAAGGCGATCTGCGCCATGCCGCTGCACGTGGCGGCGCGCATCGTGAATGCGCTGCCGGCAGGCTTCAATCCGGCGCAGCATCATCCTGTGCATGCGCCGTGGATGGTGGCGAACTTCCTGATGCAGCGCTTCCCTGCGGAGAAGGGCAATGCGCCGCTGTCCTGGGATAACGTGGTGTACGGCAGCAAGGGGCTGGGCTACGTGGTGTCGACGCATCAGGATATCCGCGTGACGCCGCCCGAGAAGACGGTATTTACCGCGTACGTGGCGCTGGCGCATATGAAGCCTGCCACGGCGCGGCGCTGGATGATCAGCGCTAGTCCCGAGGAATTGCTGGCGCTGGTGAGCGGCGATTTGCGCGAAGCCTACGGCGCGCAATTTGCGCAGAGCGTGGAGCGCGTGGATATTACACTGCGCGGGCATGCCATGTCCGTGCCCGAGCCGGGTTTCCGCAGCAGCGCCGGGCTGAAGGCCCTGCGCGATGCGGACGGTCCGATCCTGTTTGCGCATTCAGATCTCAGCGGCTTCTCGGTGTTCGAAGAAGCGTCCTGGTGGGGCTACCGGGCGGCACAAAAGGCAGGAACTAAAAGTTAAGTGTCGGAAATATTTACATTGGCGTATTGGTATTTCTTTAAGTAACTGATTTTTATAGCAAGTTGCTCCTGGCACGGCAATTGCTTTTCTGTCCAGTACGTAATCAACATACTCGGAGAGAAATAATGAAAAAATTGGCGATGATGTCTGCACTGGCTGGTGCTATGCTGTTCTCGGGCGCAGCGCGCGCAGATTTGGTGGTGTACACCGATCTCGCAGCATGGCAGGCGGCTGCTGGGGCGCATACGGTAGAAACCTTCAGCAGCGCCACCCCCAACTTTTCCGCTGCTGACTTTGCAGCGACCGGCTTCAACGGTTTCACCCTGTCCAGCGTGAGCAACGGCGACCACAGCGGTATTGCCGATGGCCCACTGTCGAGTGGCGACCCTGTTCCTGCACCGTTCAATGGTCAGAACTTTTACGGTTGGGGCGATTCCGGCAATGGTAATGAGGGACCGACCAGTACTTTTACCTTCGCCGCAGGCACCACTGCGTTTGGTTTCGACTGGTTCAATACCGACTCCACTGATCGTTACTCGCTGACGATCAACGGTTCCGTGTTCATCCCATTCGACTACGTTTCTTCTGGCTTCTTTGGCATTGTCGCCACGAACGGCGAGAGCTTCAGCAGCGCTGTCGTGCAGACCGCCGATTACGGCGGCTATATCTCGACCGAAGGTCTGGACAATGTGCGCGTGGGCGCAGCTGCCGCCGCCGTACCAGAACCTGGTTCGCTGGCGCTGCTGGGCCTTGGCCTGGCAGGTCTGGCGTTTGGCCGCAAGCGCCGTGCTGCTTGATTGGTTCAGGCGTCGTAAAAAAAGCCCGCGCAGTCAGCGCGGGCTTTTTCTTTTTGGGGCGGACAGATTACTTGGCGGGCGTCGCCGCAGCAGGCGCCGGCGTCGCAGCAGGCGTCGCCGTGGCGGTGGCTTCCCTGGACTTTTCGGTCTTGTGCTCGTGCTTGGACTTGTCCACCTTGACTTCAGCAGCGGGCGCTTTGGCGGCTGGCGCCGGGGCCGGCGTGCTTGCCGGGGTTTGAGCGAAGGCAGCGGAAGCAAACAGGCCTACGATAGCGGTGGCGATGATCTTTTTCATGAGAGTTCTCCAGTAATGTGATAAATCAGATAAACGATATAAATTATTTATTTCGATTCCTGAGTCGCTGCAGCGGGCTTTTGCACTTCAGTCTTGGTGTCCGCCTTATCGGCAGGCGCCGGAGCGGTGGCGGGAGCGGTGCTCGCCGCTGGGGCAACTGGCGTGGACGCCGGCGCCGTGGTCTGGGCGAATGCTGCGGAAGCGAACAGACCGGCGATCATGGTGGCGATTACTTTTTTCATGTTGTGTCCTCACTTGGTTGCGTTTTGAAGTGCACGGTATTGCTGTGTCACTGAGCAAGAAACGGGGCGAGGAAACGCACAGTTGACGGGCTTTACACCTGCTTACAAATGCTGTGTTATCGTCCTTCGGAAAAGCGAAGAGGAGAAGAGCATGAAGGCACTGGCGCAATTCAGAGCCCCCGAAAAATTCAAGCTGCGCGACAAGGATGCACACGGCCCGCGCGGCAGCGACGATAAATACAAGGACATGCTGGACCGGCTGCACGAGGAGCTCGCGGAGCTGCAGGAAAAGCTGTACGCCGAACATGGCCGCAAGCTGCTGATCGTTTTGCAGGGTACGGATACCTCAGGCAAGGACGGTACCGTACGCGCCCTGTTCAGCAAGATCAGTCCCATGGGCTTGCGCGCCGTGGCCTTCAAGGCGCCGACCGCCGACGAAAAGGCGCACGACTACTTATGGCGCGTGCACCGCGAAGTGCCGAGGGCGGGCGAGATCGCCGTCTTCAACCGCAGTCACTACGAGGATGTGCTGATTACGCGCGTGCAGGGCATGATCAACAACGCCGAATGCAAACGGCGCTACGCGCATATCCGCGACTTCGAACGCATGCTGTCCGAAACGGGCACCACGGTCATCAAGATCTTTCTGCACATCTCGAAGGACGAGCAACTACGCCGCCTCAAGGCCCGCCTCGATAATCCGGACAAGCACTGGAAGTTCGACGTGGAAGACCTGAACCAGCGCCAGTACTGGAACGATTACCTGCGCGCCTATGAAGCGGCGATCCAGGCGACCAACGAAGACCACGCGCCTTGGTACATCGTGCCGGCCGACTCCAAGCCGCATCGCAACCTGATCGTCGCCAAGCTGCTGCTGGAAACGCTGCAGGGCATGCGGCTCAAATATCCGGCCGGCGATCCGGGACTGGCCAAGCTGAAGATCAGGTAAGCAGCGGCAGCAGGCGGTTGCGCAGTTGCGCGTACGGTTCGCCGCCATGCCGGGACAGGATGCGGATGCCGGCTTCGATGTGATCGAGGTTGACCGCGCCAGCCTTCGCCTCGGCGATGCGCTGCTGCGTTTCGCGCAGCTTGAACAGGGCGCTGTCCGGTTCTGCCGGGATGTGTTCCAGCGACTGTAGCAGCACTTCCGTCAGCCAGCCGATCTGCCGGCCGTAGGAAGCGATTTCGAAGGCGCGCTGCTCGATCGCGCCATTGCCCGCGCTGGGTGGAATCGCGGCAAAGAAGCGCTCCAGATCGAATTGCTGCGCCACGCCGCCGCTCAGCGGATAGTGGTGTTGCGGCGCCCAGTACCAGAACCATGGCAGCATGACAGTCTCCTCGCGTTGGTAAGCGTTCAGTGTAGTCCGCGCCAGGGTGTTGTCCAGCCCTGAGCCTTGATCTGAGCCAAGTGCGCAGCCGATAAGGCAGCGCTCAGGGACGCGGCGCGGTGCCGGTGAGGCGCTCCGTCATGCGCTTCACGGCCTGCATCTGGCGGCCTTTTTTCAGCGCATAGTTTGCGTCGTCATAAGCCCACCAGTCCCAGCACGCGTTCGGATTCATCAACGTGGACGTGGCTTGCGGGTAGAGGATGACGATGCGGTTGGCGTCCGCCCAGCCGTTGTAGCCGGCCTTGCGCACATAGGTGTCGCCGATATTCGCCGCGTCCTGTTTGCAGCCGTGGAAGACCACGTGCAGCCTGCATTGCGCGGCGTCGCCGTCGCAGCCGGGCGGGACGTAGAGATAGCCGGTGGCAGCCATGCCGTGGCTGGCGGGGTTGGGCAGGAATTCGGACTGGTCGAACTGGATGAAGGCGCCGGCCGGCGTGTTGCCCGTTTTTTGGGCAAGTCCGCCATAAATCCATTGCAGCAGCTCGCCCGCCGCATCGTAGGCGCAGTTGCTGATATAGGGAGAGTTGAGGGTGGTGCAGGCATTGCCGTAGAAATCCGTCGGCATCGCGTGCTGGGCCTTCAGGTCGCGCTTGAAGCGGATCTGCGCAGACGGGATGTAGTTGCGGTAGTAGGTCTCGAGGTCGCCCATCACGGCGGGCGGCACCAGCGTGTCCGCCGTGCCGGAGAACATCCAGATGCGGTGGCTGGCCAGGCGCGCCGTCGGATCGATGGCGCCGCTGGCGGCGTTGCGGCTGGTAGCCGCGATCAGGTCCGCCACGCCGGTGCCGCCGGGCGCTACCCGGCATAGCCCGAGGCCGGTGCAGCTGCAGGTGGAGATGGCGGTCAGCACGCTGCCGTGGGCGCAATAGTAAGGTCCGCCGGCCACGATGCCGGCGCCGATGACGCTGGCGGAGTAGGCCACGTCGAACTGCACGGCCATGAAGCCGCCGGCGGACAGGCCGGAAACGGACAGCTGCGAGGTTTTCAGCACCGGCAGCGGCACGGTCTGCGCCGGCGCGGCGAACGGCGCCAGCAGCATCGTCAAAGCGGGCACAGCCCGCGTAAGGAAGAATCGGATCATGGTGGCCTCCCGAAGGATCAAGTTTGCCACGCTACGCCGATGGTCCGCTGGGCAGCGCGGAAATGCAGCGTTCCCCCAAACAGCAAGTTCGACCGTGTTGGCTTACAATCGGTTTCTTCACGAACCAGACGAGGAAGTCCATGTCCCTTACCTTTGCAAAATTCGCGGCGCTGTCCGCACTGGGCCTGAGCGCCATGGGCAGCTTCGGCGCTGCGATGGCTCAGAACGCCACGCCTTCGCTGCCATCGGCTGTACCTGCTGCGCATCCGGCTTCCTGCCCGGCGCTGCTGAAGCAAACCTTCAACCGTCTGCAGGACGATGTGCCGCAGGACCTGTGCCAGTATTCCGGCAAGGTGATCCTGATCGTGAACACCGCCAGCTACTGCGGCTACACCAACCAGTATGAAGGCCTGGAAGCAATGTACGCCAAGTACGCGCCTAAAGGGCTGGTGGTGCTGGGCTTCCCGTCCAACGATTTCGGCAAGCAGGAACCTGGCAACAGCAAGGAAATCGCCGACTTCTGCTACAACACCTATGGCGTGAAGTTCCCGATGTTCGCCAAGTCGGTGGTGTCCGGCGCGGCGCCGAATCCGCTGTACACCCAGCTGATCAAGGCGACCGGCAAGACGCCGGCCTGGAACTTCCACAAGTATCTGATCGACCGCAAGGGCAATGTGATCGAGAGCTTCCCGAGCAAGGTGACGCCGTCCGACAAGGCGCTGGTTGGCGCAGTCGAGAAGGCTCTGGCCAGCTGATCAGCTGACGAGGGCGAAGCCCTCATCCAGCCAGCCCGTCACGCCGCCCGTCATGATCTTCACCGGGCGGCCCAGCCGGGCCAGGCGGATCGCCGCCCGCGCCGCGCCATTGCAGTGCGGGCCGGCGCAGTAAGTCACGAATAGGGTATCGGCCGGGTAGTCCGCCAGCTTGCCGGCCACGATCTTGCGGTGCGCCAGGTCGATGGCGCCCGGCACATGTCCCGCGCCGTACTTTTCGCTGCCGCGCACATCCAGCAGCACGAAATCCTGCTGCGGTGTCCCCATCACGCTGTGCACATCCCAGCAATCCGTCTCGAAACGCAGGCAATCCGCGAAACGGGACAGCGCTTCCGCACTGGCAGCCGCGGCAACTTCGCTAACGATGGACATCTTTCTCTCCCGGTGTGATTGAACATGCTGAAATTATCGGCAGGCCGGGCCCTGCCCGGCAGTGGCGCAACCACCAATATGCGTTAAGATCGCGCCATGAGCCATTTGGTTGTCGCCCTTGCCTACGACCGCCTGTGCACCTTCGAATTCGGCTGCACGGTGGAGCTGTTCGCCCTGCAGCGCCCGGAACTGGGTGTGGACTGGTATGACTTTGCCGTCTGCGCGGCCGAGCCGGGACCGATCCGCGCCATGGGCGGCATCACAGTGCAGGCGCCGTATGCGCCGGACCTGCTGCAGCGTGCCGACACCATCATCATCCCCGGCTGGCGCGATGCCGACGAAATCCCGCCGCCCGAGCTGCTGGCGCTGATCCGCGCTGCTTACGAACGCGGTGCGCGCCTGTGCTCGATCTGCTCCGGTGTGTTCGTGCTGGCCGCTGCCGGCGTGCTGGACGGCCAGCGCGCCACCACCCACTGGCGCTATGCCGAACGGCTGGCGCAGCGTTTCCCGAAGATCCAGGTGCGGTCCGACGATTTGTATGTGGATAACGGGCAAGTTATCACCAGCGCCGGTTCCGCGGCCGGGCTGGATATGCTGCTGCACCTCGTCCGCCGCGACTACGGCGCCCGCGTCGGCAACCTGGTGGCGCAGCGGCTGGTGGTGGCGCCGCACCGCGAAGGCGGGCAGGCGCAGTTCCTGCCGCGTCCCATGGCGCACGACGGGCAGGGGCGCCTGTCGCGGCTGATGGACTGGCTGCGCAGCAACCCGTCCGGCCCGCATACGATCGCCAGCATGGCCGAACGCGCCGCGATGAGCGCGCGTACCCTGCAGCGCCAGTTCCAGGCGGCGACCGGCATGGGGCCGGCCGAGTGGCTGACGCGCGAGCGCGTGGCCATTGCCAGGGATCTACTGGAGTCGCCGGAGATTGCCCTGTCGCAGGTCGCCGAGCGCGCCGGTTTCGGTTCGGAAGAATCGCTGCGGCATCATTTCCGCCGTATTGTGTCCACGACACCAGGGGCTTACCGGAAAGCATTTCTTGTCACCGCCAATTGTGTGGCCTAAGCTGGGCATTTCTACACCGGAGGCGGCCATGGCTTACGTTGACGGATTCATTGTTCCAGTACCGAAGGACAACATCGAGAAATACAGGCAGATGGCCGAGAAATGCGGCGCCATCTGGAAAGAGCATGGCGCCCTGCAGTTCCGCGAAACCATTGCGGACGATGTGAAGGTGGGCGAGCTGACTTCCTTCCCGCGCGCCGTGAAGCTGGAAGACAACGAAGTAGTGCTGTTCTCGTGGATCGTCTATCCCTCGCGCGCCGCGCGCGATGAGATCAACGACAAGGTGATGAAGGATCCACGCATGGCCGACATGATGGACCCGAAAAACTCGCCCTTCGACGGCAAGCGCATGATCTACGGTGGCTTCGAAATGCTGGTCGATCTATAGGATGCGGGCGCGCAGGGCGCCGCGCAGTGCATTGCACAGCACCACGTCCTCCGCCTCATCCAGCATTTCGCGCGGGATCACGCGCTCCTCGGCGCTCCAGGCGTCGAGAATCACTGCACGCATCACGCCGGGCAGCAGGCCGCTGTCCAGCGGCGGCGTGTACCAGCGGCCCTGCAGCTTGATGAAGACGTTGCTGCGTCCACCCTCCGTCAATTCGCCGCGCTCGTTGAAGAACAGCTGGTCGAAGGCGCCCTGCGCTTCGGCTGCCTTCCAGGCTGCGTCGTAGTGTTCGCGCATGGTGGATTTGTGGCGCAGGAACAGGTTGCCGCTGGCCGTGGCGTCGGGCGCCAGCAGCACGTTGACCGGTTCCTGCATCGCCTTCAGTTCGCCCGACTGCACGGCGAAGGCGCCTGAACGGTTGGTGGCCAGGCGCAGGCGGTGCGGCACGCCGGGCGGCAAGGCCTGGCAGGCCAGCGCGATGTAGGCGCGCGCCGCCGGTTCGTCCCAGGCAAAGCCAAAGTAGCGCGCCGAGGCGGACATGCGGCGCAGATGGCGCTCGATATGGCGCACCCCGGTTTCGTGCGTGGCGTGCATGGTCTCGAACAGTTCGAAGTCGTTGCTCAAGCCGGTCAGGAAGCGCGCCTTGAGCTGGCATTCCGCGAATTCCTCCTGCGGATTGCTGTCGTGGACGATGCCGGCGCCGACGCCCATCTCGCCGCGCCGCACGCCGTTGCACGGCGCCTGCAGGTGCAGGGTGCGGATCGGCACGCTCAGGCAGAAATCGCCGAAGCTGCGTGCCGGATCGATGGGCGCGTCGAACCAGCCGATGGCGCCGGTGTAGATGCCGCGCGCATCGGGCTCCAGTTCGGCAATGATTTCCATGGTGCGGCGCTTGGGGGCGCCCGTGATGGAACCGCAGGGATACAGGGCGGCGAAGATCTCTTCCAGCGTGGCCTGCTGGCGCAGCTGCGCGTGCACGGTGGAGGTCATCTGCAGCACGCTGGAAAAGCGCGTCACCTCGAACAGCTTCGGCACCTGCACCGTGCCGGTCGCGGCGATGCGTCCGATGTCGTTGCGCAGCAGATCGACGATCATCAGGTTTTCCGCACGGTTTTTGCTGTCGGCCGCCAGCGCTGCGGCGCGGCGCGCGTTTTCCTCGTCCACGTCCGGCTTGTCGGGCGAGGGCAGGGCGGCGGGCGCCGTGCCCTTCATCGGGCGTGCGGTCAGCTGGCCTGCCTCGTGGCGCACGAACAGTTCGGGCGACAGCGACACGATGGCGCTGCCGTCCTCGAAGCCGATCAACGCCCCATAAGGCACCGGCTGGCGCATGCGCAGCCGCTGGTACAGGGCGAACAGCGAACCGAAGGCGTCGAAGCGCAGGCGGAAGGTGTAGTTGACCTGGTAGGTGTCGCCGGCTGCGATGTAGTCGCGGATGCGTTCGATGGCGTTGACGAATTGCGCTTCGCTGACGTTGGCCTGGATGCCGGCCACTCCGGCCAGCGGATCGCCTTCCGCCACCAGCGCCGCCAGCCAGGCGCTCACTTCCGCATGGCTCAGGACTTCGCATTGCTGGAACAGCAGCACGCGCGCCAGCGGCAGCGCGCCGGTGCCTGCCGCGCAAGCGGTCTCGCGCGGGGCGAGGCCGGCGATATGTTCGCCCAGTTCATAGCTGCCCGTGAAGACGGCGTATTCGCCGCGCGCCAGCGCCGTCTGCACATCGACCAGCAGCTGCGGCCAGTCCGCGTAGCGCTGGCAGCTCAGTGTGCCGAGGTGGCCGGTGTACAGGCGTGAACGATGCGCACCGCCGCTGTTATCGGGGCTGGCGTCGTCGAGCAGGGCGAAGCATTCGACATCCATCGATCGGTTAATTCAGCAACAGGGAAATCTGCACGGCCGCATCCTGCGAAGGATTGGATTTGAAGCCGCTCTTGGCGAAACGGTGCCAGCGCCCGAGAACGAAACTCACCAGCATGCCGGCGCGCGCCGCCACGTCGGCTTCGTGCGCCTGGCCTTCGGCTGCCGCCACGCGCAGCGCCTGCTTGAGCGACAGTTCCACGCGGTCGTAGAACTGGTTCATGCGCTGCTGCAGGCGCTCGTCCTCGTTTACCAGCGCATCGCCGATCAGCACGCGCGTCATGCCCGGATTGCTGCTGGCGAAATGCAGCAGCATGCCGAGGATATCGCGCGCCTGGGCCAGGCCATCCTGCTGCTTGTCGTTGATCTGGTTGATCAGGCCAAACACGGACGATTCGATGAATTCGATCAGGCCCTCGAACATTTGCGCCTTGCTGGCGAAATGCCGGTACAGTGCCGCTTCCGACACGTCCAGCTTGCGCGCCAGGGCGGCGGTAGTGATCTTTTCCCCTTTCGGGTGCTCCAGCATCTCTGCCAGTGCCTGGAGAATTTGCAGCCTGCGCTGGCCGGGCGGTGTGCTTGCCATATTCTTGTGACCTGTTGATGACCGAGGGTTCAGCGCAGCCTTGCGAGCCGCGCGGGCAGATGTTTGACAGATTTTACTTGCACATCGACCCAAGCGGGTCGATTGAATCTTTTCGGCACATGCGCGGCGCCGGCCGGATCGGTGGTTTTCAGATACTGCGTGACCCACACCGTGCGTAATCCGAGCGCGTGCGCGGTGCGCAGATTGGCCAGCGTGTCTTCCACCAGGATGCAGCGGCGCGGCGTCAGTCCCTGCTTGCGCATGATCTTGCGCAGCAGGTGCTTGGATGGCTTCGGGCGCAGCTTGCCGTGCACGCGCATCGACTCGATTGCGATGTGATGCGAGAAGTGGCGCTGGATGCCCATGTGGCGCATCACGCGCGTCGAATAGCGGTGCGGCGCATTCGTCAGCAGCACCTTGCGGCCGGGCAGGCGTTTCAGCAGGCTGCCCAGGCCTTTTTCGTGGCGGATGTTCTCCAGCAGGTCGGGAATGTCGTGGGTGGTATGCAGGAAGTGATGCATGTCCACGCCGTGGTGGTTCATCAGTCCCAGCAGGGTAACGCCGTAGCGCTTCCAGTACAGCTGGCGCGCAGCGGTGATCTGCTCCGGCGTGGCGGGCGTGCCGGCTTCGCCCAGCACGCGCGCCAGATAGGCGTTCATGTTCTCCATGATCGCAGGGAAAATCGCGTGCGAAGCGTTATGCAGGGTATTGTCCAGGTCGAACAGCCAGACCGGTGCGGAAGGTTTATTATTCACGACACTCAACGAAAGGAAATCATGCGACGCCAGATTATAGTGATCTTTTCCCTGCTGCTCGTAATTGCCCTGCCGCCGGCATGGGCGGAGGCGCCGAAAGCCACGGCGCAGGGAGCGAAACATGGCGCGCTGTTCAAGCTGGAAAAGGGGGGCCACACTTCCTGGCTGTTTGGCACCATCCACGTCGGTGCGCCGGATTTTTATCCGCTGGAGCCGCGCGTGGTGTCGGCACTGCACAAGTCTACGGCGCTGGCGCTGGAAGTCGATCCGCTGACCGATCCCACGCTGCTCACGGCGGCGGTGCTGGAACATGGCATGTATGCGCCCGGCCAGGGACCGGCGTCCGAGGCGATCGGCCTTTCCTATCGTGCGCGCTTCCAGAAGGTGCTGCGCCAGTACGGTATCGCGCCGGAAAACGTGGCGCCGATGAAGCCGTGGATGATTGCCAGCCTGCTGACGATTGCGGAGTTTTCAGCCCAGGGCTATCAGCCGGAGCTGGCGGTCGATGCCTGGCTGGCGAAAGAAGCCAGGCGCCGGAAGATCCGGATTGTCGAACTGGAGTCGGCGGACCTGCAGCTGGCGCTGTTCGGCCGCATGAAACCCGAGGACCAGGTGCGCTTCCTGGAGGAGAGCATCGACGCCATCGAGGATGAGGACGAAGCGGCGCAGGCGCGCGATCTGGCGCAGGCGTGGCGTAGCGCCGACCAGAAAAAGCTGGATGCGCTGGCAAGGAAAGCGGAACAGGACGATACCTTCTCGGGCCGCTTCGTGCAGAAGGTGCTGCTGGAAGCGCGCAATCCGGGCCTGGCGGACGGTATCGTGAAACTGATGGCGAACGAAAGGAACAGCATGGCCGCCATCGGCGTTCTGCATCTGGTCGGTTCGGGGAGTGTGCCGGAGCTGCTGCGCCAGCGTGGCGTCAAGGTAGAACGGATTTACTGAGAGCAGCGGAAAGACAAGCGGAGGGAAATGGTGCCCTTGACGTGGATTGAACACGTGGCCTCTCCCTTACCAAGGGAGTGCTCTACCACTGAGCTACAAGGGCATTCACGTTTCGGCGGCGCGGGTGGTACGACTGTTGCACCGCCAAAATTTTTAGTGAGACCGGATCATAGTGCCAAAAGCCTGTTCGGTCAAGACTTCCAGCAGCAGACTGTGTTCAATTCGCCCGTCGATGATGTGCACGGTGTTCACGCCGGACTTGGCAGCGTCCAGTGCCGATGAAATTTTAGGCAGCATGCCGCCGGAGATGGTGCCGTCGGCGAACATCTCGTCGATTTCACGGGCGGAGAGGTCGGTGACCAGCTTGCCGTTCTTGTCCTGCACGCCGGCGATATTGGTCATCATGATCAGCTTTTCCGCTTTCAGGATCTCGGCGATCTTGCCGGCCACAACGTCCGCGTTGATGTTGTAAGCCTGGCCATCCTGGCCGAAGCCGATTGGCGAGATGATCGGGATGAAGGCGTCGTCCTGCAGCGCCTTCACCACGGCCGGGTTGATCGCATCGATTTCGCCGACGTAGCCGATGTCCAGGAACTGGCCCGGGTTTTCCTTGTCCGGCATGGCCATCTTGCGCGCGCGGATCAGGCCGCCGTCCTTGCCGGTCAGGCCCACGGCCTGGCCGCCGTAGTGATTAATCAACATCACGATGTCCTGCTGCACTTCGCCGCCCAGCACCCATTCCACCACTTCCATGGTTTCTTCGTCGGTGATACGCATGCCTTGCACGAAGGTGCCTTGCTTGCCGATCTTCTTCAGTGCGTTGTCGATCTGCGGACCGCCGCCGTGCACCACGACCGGATTCATGCCGACCAGTTTCAGCAGGATCACGTCGCGCGCGAAGCCGTGCTTCAGGCGCTCGTCGGTCATCGCGTTGCCACCGTATTTGATGACGATGGTTTTGCCATGGAAATTACGGATATAAGGCAGTGCCTCGGCCAGAATCGTTGCCTTGATCTTGGGCTCAACGCGGCTCAGGTCGGCATTCTGGTCTGGGTCTACTTTAGGAAGATGGGTCATGGCGGTTCCGGAAAAGATATTTGCGCAATTTTACGGCAATGCAGCACGCAGGTGCGCATTATAGGGCCATCCGATTGTATTTTCGTAGCGCTTCCGATAGTCTGGGTGCAATAGCCAATCATTGCCGGAGCGGAATCAGAACTCATGAGTATTTGCGAACGCTGCGGCGCGGAGTTCCACTGCGCCATGGCCGATGCGCCGCCCGGCCGCAAGCCGGCCGGCGCGGTGGACGAGACGCCGTGCTGGTGCACGTTCGAGCCGCCGGCCGTGCCCGTGCCCGTGCCGGCGCAGGGCGATGCGGCGCCCGCGTCTGCCGGTTCCGCCGGCTGCTGGTGTCCGGCCTGCCTGCGCGCCCACATTGCCGGCCTGCGAGCGCCCTAGCCCCTATCACATCGTCGCCTGCGGCCGGCGGGCGCGGCCTGCGCTGCTGCGTACTGTGCTGAAGAAGCGCATCATTTCCCGGCTGGCGTCCGGACCGCGCGCATCGGTGTAGCTGCCCGCCTCGCTGCCGCCCGACCAGGCGTGGCCTGCGCCGTGGATCACCCAGTGCTCGCCCAGCGGAGAGCCATCCTCCAGCCAGTGCGCCGTCAGCGTGAACTCGTGTCCGCCCGGCGCCCGTCCCGCCAGGCGCGCCGGATTCGCGCTGCCGCCGCGTGGATGGCTGCGCAAGCCCTGCGCCATCAGCTCCTCGCCGTTTACCGGGTGCACGGTGCGGTCCTGGTCGCCGTGGAAGACGATGATCGGCTGTCCCGCGCTGTTGACCGTGCGCGCGCTGGACGCGCCGCGCTTCATGGCTGTCACGGCGGAGATCAGGTCGCCGGCGGAGGCATACGGCAAGCCCGAATGCACGCCCACGGCGCTGAAGATGTCCGGATACAGCGTGCCGACAATGATGGCCATGGCGCCGCCGGCGGAAAGGCCGGCGACATACACCTGGCCGGGCATCACGGGATAGCGCTCCATCACCTGCCGTGCGATGCCGGCAATGATGGAGGGCTCGCCCTGTCCGCGTTTCTGTTCCAGGGCGCTGAACCAGTTCCAGCAGCGCGAGCGGTTGGCGCCCTCCGATTGGGCGGGATAGACGACGAAACAGCGCCGCTCCTCGGCCACGGCGTTCATCTGCGTGCCGGCGGCGAAGTCGTCGGGGTCCTGGGTGCAGCCGTGCAGCATCACGAGCAGCGGCATGGGCCGGCCGGTGAAGGTGCTTGGAATATAAAGTTTGTATTTGCGGGCGCCTGCCCTGTTGCAGAATTCACCGTTGATGAAGCGCGCGGCGCCCAGCAAGGGGCGGCGGCGCAACAGCAGGTCCTGCGTTCTTTTGCGGACACGAGACAACCAGCGATAGTCGAGCTTCATGATTCACCTCGGAGTCAGGGTTGGCAAAGCTGTCTCCTCGACTTCCCGGGGCTCCGCGGCCACCTGTTTGCACACAGTATAGGCCAGGCGTGGCTTTTTTGTTAAGCCAGCGGATTTGCCGCACTGCGATAGAATACGGCTTGACTACTGAACTCCACCGTGTATGAGCACTGATCTGCCGCCTGGTGCGCCCGAACTGGCGTCGCCGGTGCCTTCCCCCTGCATCAGCCTGTGCAAGATGAACCGCGACAGCGGTTATTGCGAAGGCTGTTTTCGCACCATCGACGAAATCGTCGCGTGGTCGGGGGCGGATGACGAGTACAAACGCGCCGTCTGGGCTGAAATCCGCCGCCGCGAGCAATTGATCGACTTCGAGTAATGACGAATCTTCCAAGTTCCATCCAGGTGTTCGAACGTGGATGGCTATCCGCCAATAATGTGCTGCTGCTGGGCCGTCAGGATACGGCCCTGATCGACAGCGGCTACTACACCCACCGCGACCAGACGCTGGCGCTGGTGCGCCACGGCCTGCACGGCCGCCGTCTCGACCGCCTGTACAACACCCACCTGCATTCCGACCACTGCGGCGGCAATGCGATCCTGCAGGCGCACTTCGGCTGCAATACCTATGTCCCGGCGAACGAGGCGGACAAGGTGCGGCGCTGGGATGAAGATGCGCTGTCCTTCAAGGCCACCGGCCAGCAGTGCGAGCGCTTCACCATCGACGGCGTGATTGCGCCGGGCGAGACGCTGAACCTGGGCGACCTGGAATGGCAGGTGCTGGGCGCGCCGGGGCATCATGCGCACTCGGTGATTTTCTACTGTCCGCAGGAGAAGATCCTGGTGTCGGCGGATGCGCTGTGGTGGAACGGCTTTGGCGTGATTTTCCCGGAACTGGAAGGCGAGGAAGGCTTCAAGGAAGCCGGCGCGACGCTGGACCTGATTGCGGGGCTGGATGTGCGCGTGGTGATTCCGGGGCATGGGGCGGTGTTCGAGGATGTGGGACCGGCGCTGCAGCGTGCGCGGCGGCGCCTGGATTTCCTGTCGGGCGATCCGAAGCGCAATGCGGAATATGCGGTGAAGGTGCTGCTCAAGTTTCTGCTGCTGGAGCGGCAGCGGATTCCTGTTGCCGACGTGGCGGGCATTCTCGGCGCGATGCCGGTGATTGCCGAGTCCAACAAGCGGCATCTGCATATGTCCAATGAGGATCTGGCTGCGTGGACGATCAAGCATCTGGTGCGTGCCTGCACCGCACGCATCGACGGCGAGTTTCTGCTTAACGACGGTTAAGCGTAAGGCGGCAAATCTTCCATGTGCCGTGACCAGCGGGAGCAGGCGCGGGCGGGGCGGATTTATAATCGGTCATCATTTTCGAATGGAGCGCTGCCATGAGCATGCCCGCCGCACTGCAGAACCTGATCCTGCCCGTCATCGCCTCGCCGATGTTCATCGCCAGCGGCCCCGCGCTGGTGGCGGCGCAGTGCAAGGCGGGGATCGTCGGCTCTTTCCCGGCGCTGAATGCGAGGCCGAGGGAGCTGCTCGACACCTGGCTCACGGAGCTGCAGCAGGAGCTGGCGCAATTCGCGGCGCAGAATCCGGGCCGGCGCGTGGGACCGATTGCCGTCAACCAGATCGTGCACCATTCGAACGACCGCCTGGAGCACGACGTGGAAGTCTGCGTGAAGCACCAGGTGCCGATCATCATTTCGTCGCTGCGCGCACCGCCGCAGGAGATGCTGGACGCGATCCATGCCTACGGCGGCATCGTGCTGCACGACGTGATCAACCTCCGCCACGCCGAGAAGGCGCTGGAAGCCGGTGTCGATGGACTGATCCTGGTGGCCAGCGGCGCCGGCGGCCATGCCGGCACATTGTCGCCATTTGCCCTGGTGGGCGAGGTAAGGCGCATCTTCCAGGGGCCGCTGGCGCTGTCCGGCTCGATCGCCACCGGCGACGCCATCCTCGCCGCGCAGGCCATGGGCGCCGACTTCGCCTACATCGGCTCGCGCTGGCTGGCCACCAGGGAATCCAACGTCAACGAGCAGTACCGCGAAGCCATCCTGCAATCCAGCGCCTCGGACATCGTGTACACCAACCTGTTCACCGGCGTGCACGGCAACTACCTGAAAAAGTCCATCGAGTCCGCAGGGCTGGACCCCGAGAACCTGCCGCAATCCGACAAATCCAAAATGAGCTTCGGCAGCGGCAGCGCCAAGGCCTGGCGCGATATCTGGGGTGCAGGGCAGGGCGTAGGCCTGATGCACGATGTGCCGACCACACAGGAAATGGTCGATCGCCTCGCACAGGAGTACAAGTCAGCACGCGCCCGGCTTCAATTGGGCTAGAATCGCCTGATGGCCGGACGGCCGGCCGTTTCACTGAACGGAGGGTTCCATGCGAAATCGTACGTTTGTGTTGAAGTCTGTGGCAGCGCTGGCCCTGGCCGGCATGACACTTGGAGGCTGTACTACCACGACCACCACCGGCAGCACCGCCGAACCATCGGCGCAGCGCGCGGAGATCGTGCAGGGCGTGGACAGTACCTTGGACAGGCTGTACAAGGAGGTCAGGGGATCGCGCGAACTGGTGGCCAAGGCCAGCGGCGTGCTGGTGTTCCCGAAAGTCGTGTCGGCAGGCCTGGTGGTTGGCGGTGAATACGGCAAGGGCGCCCTGCGCTCCGGCGGCCGCACCGATGGCTACTACAGCATGGGCAGCTTGTCCGTGGGCGTGCAGGCCGGGGCGCAGTCGAAAGCCATCATCATCCTCTTCATGACCCGCGATGCGCTGGACAAGTTCCGCAATAGCTCCGGCTGGACCGCAGGCGTGGATGGCACCGTGGCCCTGCTCAAGGTCGGCGCCAACGGCGAAATCGACACCACCACCGCAACCCAGCCCGTGGAAGCCCTGGTGCTGACCAATGCCGGCCTGATGGCGGGCGTGAGCCTGGAAGGCACCAAGATCAGCAAGCTGTCGCTGTAAATCCCCCGGCGGCGTGGCGTGCGCGCGTCACTCCGCCTTCCCCGCGTAAGAAATGCGCAGCGTTTGGTAAAGTTTTGTAAGCTTGCCTTACGCAACAGCTCACGCATTTCCGCGCCGCGCCAGCCGCTCTGTAAAGTTATGTAAGCGGTCTTCCGCTCCTCCGCAAAAATAACCATAAAAATCATAAGCTTATGACTTAAGCAAAGCGCAACGGTGCGCGCTGGTGTCACATTTTTCACGGTGTTAGCATGAATTTACTGAAATGCAACATAGCGTGGAGAACAAAACGTGACTGCCAGCCGAATCGCCAGCCGAGGTTTGCGCGCCGTACTGACGCTGGCGCTGCTGTGCGCCGGTGCGGCGCGGGCCGGCACCATCGTGCTGGAAAGCTGGCGCGTTGACGACAAGGCGCTGTGGGAAACCGTGCTGCTGCCCGCCTTCGAGCGCAAGCACCCCGGCATCACGGTGAAGTTTTCGCCGACCGCACCGACCGAATACGACACCAGCCTGGCTGCCCGCCTCGGCAACGGTACTGCCGGCGACGTGCTGGCCTGCCGTCCCTTCGATACCTCGCTGCTGCTGTACCGCCGCGGCTACCTGGAAAAGCTGAACGGCAAGGCCGGCATGGAAAACTTCACGCCCGGCGCCCTGGTCGCCTGGCAGACCGACGACGGCAAGGATACCTTCTGCATGCCCGTTGCTTCGGTGATCCACGGCTTCCTCTACAACAAGAAGATTTTCAAGAAACTCAATCTGCAGGCGCCTGTCACGGAAGCGGAATTCTTTGCCGTACTCGATGCCGTGCGCAAGACGTCTTACGCGCCGCTGGCGCTGGGCACCGCCGACCAGTGGCTCTCCAGCCAGACCGTGTTCACCAACATCGGTCCGAACTACTGGAACGGCGAACAGGGACGGCGCGCCCTGATCGACGGCAAGGCCAGCTTCACCGACCCGCAATTCGTGGCCGCCTTCGATTTCGAATCGCGCCTCGCAGCGTATATGCCGAAGAACGCCGCGGCCCAGACCTACCGCGACAGCCAGCTGCAGTTCGCCCAGGGTGGGGCGGCCATCTATCCCGCCGGCTCCTGGGATATTGCCTACTTCAACCAGTTCCCCGACCTGGAGCTGGGCGTATTCGCCCCGCCGCTGCAGCATGCGGCCGACCGCTGCCAGATCTCGGACCACATGGACATCGGCATCGGCATCAACCGGAAATCGCACAACAAGGCCGACGCCTACAAGCTGCTGGCCTGGCTCGGTTCCCAGGAGTTCGCCGACCTGTACACCAACCGCGTGATCGGCTTCTTCACGCTGTCGAATCACCTGATTGCGGTACGCGATCCGCTGGCCAAGCAGATGGCCGCATGGCGCACCTCCTGCGACTCGAATTTCCGCCTCAACGCGCTGATCATGAACCGCGGCCTGCCGAATATGGAGAGCGAGTTGTGGAGCGTGAATGCGCAGGTCCTGAACGGCAAGCTCGGGGCGCGCGAAGCAGCGGCACGGATACAGAACGGTTTTGCGAAGTGGTACAGGCCACAGCAGCGATGATCACACTCCCCCAAAGTGTGTTGGCCCCGGCAAGGGGAGTTTGCCGGGGAATTTTTTTGCAGGATTCGAATAACGATAAGGGAACAAGAAATGAATGATGCACTGCTTGGAAAAAAGAGACTACCGCAGTTGATCGCCCTGATGTTCGGTACGCTGGCGCTGCAGCCCGTGCTGGCAGCGGACGACAACGATGCGCTGCAATCGGTGGAAGTACGCGGCATCCGCGAAACCCTGAAGCGCAACCTGGCCGAAAAGCGCGACTCGCTGAACGTGGTCGATACCGTCACCGCGGAAGATCTGGGCAAGTTCCCGGACAAGAACGTGGCGGATTCCCTGCAGCGCGTGCCTGGCATTTCCGTTGACCGTACCTGGGGCGAAGGCCGCGACATCTTCGTGCGCGGCACCGACAAGAACCTGAACATGACCCAGCTGAACGGCCAGGCCGTCGCTTCCGCCTACTGGTGGAAGAACGATGCGCAAAGCCGCGGCTTCAACTACGACATCCTGCCGTCCGAGCTGGTGGGCAGCCTGGACGTGTACAAAAGCCCGTCTGCCGACCTGGACGAGGGCAGCATCGGCGGCCTGGTGATCGTGCGCACCCGCAAGCCGCTGCAGTTCAAGAAGCCGTGGACGGCGCAGGTATCGGCCGAAGCCACCTACAGCGACCTGCCGCAGAAGACCGACCCGCAGTATTCCGGCCTGCTGAACTGGATCAACAGCGACAAGACTTTTGGCGTGCTGCTGGCGCTGAGCCGCCAGGAGCGCTTCATGCGCCGCGACGGCCTGGAGAACTTCACCGACGCCACCAAGTACAACATCGTCGATCAGAACGGCGTGGTAACGCCGAATGCGTATGCCTCCTGGGGCGGCGGCACGCCGATCTTCCGCCAGGACCGCGAGCGCACCACCGGCAACCTCACGCTGCAATGGCGTCCGACCCCGGAGTCCGACATCTCGCTGAACTATCTGCATTCGGACATGAATATGGATAACAGCAACCAGAACTACCTGTGGCAGATCGGTGGCCTGGCGGACGCGAAAAACAATATCCGTGTGGATAACCCGCGTTTTATCACCACCTCGGATGGCACCAAGTCGGTGGTGGGCGGCACCGTGGGTCCGGTGAATGGCGTGTCCTTCGAGCCGATCTACCGCGAAGCCTATGTGAAGTCGAAAGTGCTGGACCTGGACGGCAGCTACGACGGCGACGGCTGGCGCCTGCATGCGCAGGCCGGGACCACCTCCGGCGCCGGCGGCTCCAAGCATGACCGCAATTTCTGGTTCACCGGGAATACCCGCGCCACCATCAACATCGCGCCGGACACCTACGAGGTCAAGTACCTCGATATGAGCCCGCTCGATCCGACCAAGCTCACGCTGCAGAATGCGCGCGACTGGATCCGCCGCATGGAGAGCAAGGAAAACTATGGCCAGGCCGACCTGACCATGGACCTGGGCAATGCCTATATCAAGTCGGTGAAGGTGGGCCTGAAGTACCGCGACACCAGGGTGCAGAACCGCCGCACCATCGGCACCGTGGGTCCGGGCAGCCCGGGCTGGATCCCGTATTCGCTGGCCGACCTGTCCACCGGTCCGTCGCCGCTGATCAGCCAGGAAGCCGCCAGCGCCGGTTCGCTGACCCAGTTCGCCTGGGTGGATGACGGCCTGGCGATGAGCAAGGGCTTCGCCATGTACGACAAGGGCATGGTGTACAACGAAGCGAAGGGCGAGTACTACCGCATCGAGGAGAAGATTTCCTCGGCCTATGCGCGGGCCGACTTTGCCTTCGACAAGTTGCGCGGCGATTTCGGCGTGCGCCTGGTGCACACCAGGCAGGATTCCGAGGCGTACCAGGATCTGAGCGGCAAGGGCGACTACGTGCTGGGGAATATCCCGCGCAGCTATACCGATGCGCTGCCGAACGTGAACGTGGTGTACGACCTGCGCAAGGACCTGCTGGTGCGTGCAGCCGCTTCCCGCGTGATGGCGCGCAATACCTACAGCGACCTGAGTGCGAGTACGGAAGTCAGCGGCACCACCAATGCGGCGAGCGCCGGCAATCCGCTGCTGAATCCATACCATGCGAACCAGGCGGAACTCGGCGTGGAGTGGTATTTCGCCGATGCCTCGCTGCTGTCCGCAACAGCCTTCACCAAGAAGCTGGACACCTTCATCTACACCTCGACCGCGATGGAGAATGTGGCGGGCGTGCAGCGTCCGGTGACCCGTCCGCATAATGCCGACAATGGCGCGAAAGTCAGCGGCGTCGAGCTGCAATGGCAGCAGGCCTTCGGCAGCACCGGCTTCGGCACGGTGGTGAACTACACCTATACCGATGCAAAAACCGGTGCACTGGCGGGCGGCCGCAAGCTGAACGTGATCGGCAACTCGAAGAACCAGGCCAACGCCAGCTTCTTCTACGAGAAGTACGGCTTCAGCGCCCGCGTGTCGTACAACTACCGCTCCAAGTCCTATGGCGGCCTGGACCAGGGCGGCCAGGACGTGACCAGCGCCTACGGCCAGTGGGATGCGACGGCAAGCTACGACATCACGCCGCAGGTCAGCCTGTTTGCCACTGCCGTCAACATCGGCAATGAGCTGATCCGCACCAACACCACGGATGGCCTGCCGGTGGGCGTGTACGAAAACGGCGCCCGCTACAGCCTTGGCCTGCGCGCCAAGTTCTGACCGCCTCAAGGCAGTAGCTGCACAGCCCCTTCCCGGCGGGAAGGGGCTTCTCTTCCCTCGCTCTACGGATTCGCATGCACAAAGAACAGACTCTCCACCGCTCCGCCGCAGTTTCCGATAATGCGGCCGGCGCCGGTAATGTTGTGGTGGCGATGGCCTTCATCGGCCTGATGTTTTTCATTCTCGGCTGCGCCACCTGGCTGAACGGATCGCTGATCCCCTTCCTGAAAATAGTCTGTGAGCTGAATAATTTCCAGTCGCTGTGGGTGGCGTTCGCCTTCTACATTGCGTACACGCTGATGGCGCTGCCGTCGGCCGCCGTGCTGCGCCGCACGGGCTACAAGAAGGGCATGTCGATTGGGCTGGGCGTGATGGGGCTGGGCGCGCTGCTGTTCATTCCGGCGGCGCGCAGCATGTCCTATGCGCTGTTCCTGCTGGCGCTGTTTACGCTGGCCAGCGGCATGACCCTGATGCAGACGGCAATCAATCCCTACATCGTCTGTATCGGTGCGCGCGAGAGCGCGGCCATGCGCATCAGCATCATGGGCTTGTTCAACAAGACGGCCGGTGTGCTGGTGCCGCTGGCGTTCACCAGCGTGATGCTGTCCGATATCAGCCGCTACTCGGATACGGCGCTGGCGACGCTCGATGCGGCGGCGGCAGCGGCGTTGCGCGCGGAATTGTCGCAGCGGCTGGAGTTTCCGTATGCCGTGATGGCGGTGGGGCTGCTGGCGATTGCCGTGGTGGTGCTGTTTTCGCCGCTGCGCGAGATTCCGGAGGAGGCGGGTGAAGCGGCCGATGCCGCCAGCGCCGGGGAAACGCAGGCAGGAGGCGGCGGCGCTGCTCCGCGTGCTGCCGCGCGCTGGGGCGTATTGCAGTTTCCGCAGCTGGTGCTGGGCGCGCTGGCGCTGTTCGTGTATGTCGGCGTGGAAGTGATCGCGGGCGACACCATCGGGCTGTACGGCCGCAGCCTGCAGATCGAACACTTCGGCGTGCTCACTTCCTACACCATGGGCTTCATGGTGGCCGGCTATATCGTCGGCATCGTGGCCATCCCGCGCTGGCTGTCGCAGAAGCAGGCCTTGCTGCTGTCGGCCGTGTGCGGCCTGCTGTTTTCGCTGGGCGTGCTGGAAGGTTCGGCCGGCAGCAGCGGCCTGTCGCACGCCATGCTGGGCTGGCTGGGCGTGCCGTCCGTGCCGGACACCGTGATGTTCCTCGCCATGCTGGGTTTTGCCAATGCGCTGGTGTGGCCGGCCGTGTGGCCGCTGGCGCTGCAGGGGCTGGGAAAATACACGGCCAGCGGCTCGGCGCTGCTGATCATGGGCATCTCGGGCGGCGCGCTGCTGCCCATGTTGTACGGCCACTTGTCTGACCTCTCCGGCTCGCAGGCGGCCTACTGGGTACTGCTGCCGTGCTACGCAATTATCCTGTTCTATGCCGTGAAAGGACACAAAATGACTTCATGGAGATAGAATTGGCGGGTCCTTATCTGCTGGAGTAGTGGGTGCACAATTCCGCCTGGTGTTCGCAGATTGCGCGCCTGGCGTGCCTGCTGTCACTTCCCTTGATGCTGATGCCGCCGCTGGTGCAGGCGGCGGCCAATCCGTCGCTGCAGGTTCTGCACTGGTGGACCTCGGCCGGCGAGCGCCATGCGGCCAACGTGCTGGCTGCGCGCCTCGCCGACGAAGGCATCACCTGGCAGGATGCCGCCATTCCCGGCGGCGCCGGCCTGGGCGCCGGCAAGGTGCTGCGCAGCCGCGTGCTGGCCGGGAATGCGCCCGACGCCACGCAGATCATCGGCGTGTCCATCGGCGAGTGGGCGGAGCTGGGCCTGCTGCTTGAACTGGACAACGTGGCCGGCAGCGGCAACTGGAACAGGGCGCTGTTCCCCACCATCCGCGACCTGGTGCGCCACCGCGACCACGTGGTGGCCGCGCCGCTCGGCATCCACCGCATCAATACGCTTTTCTACAACCGCAAGCTGTTTGCGCGTCTGAACCTGGCGCCGCCCGCCAACTGGCATGAGCTGGAGCAGACCGCGCGCCGCCTGCGCGCTGCCGGCGTGGCGCCGCTGGTGCAGAGCAGCGAGCCATGGCAGGTCGCCACCCTGTTCGAAAACCTGGTGCTGTCCGTCAGCGGACCGGAATACTACCGCGAGCTGTTCGTGCGCCAAAGTCCAATGGCCGTGGCCGACCCGCGCCTGGCCGAAGCGCTGCAGCGCCTGCGCGCCATGAAGGCGTGGATGCTCAATCCCGCCGACGAACAACCGTGGACTGAAGCCGTGAAGCGCTTTGCACGCGGCGAAGCGGCCATGTTCGTGATGGGCGACTGGGCCAAGGCGGAACTGGGCGAGATCGGCCAGTCCATCGACGACGATTTCGCCTGCGTCCCCATGCCGGGCACCGAAAAATACCATCTGTACAGCGTGGATACGCTGGCCATGTTCGTCAATGATTACGCGCACCAGGCGGCACAGGAAAAACTGGCGAAGGTGGTGGTCACGCCGCTGGCGCAGCAGCAGTATGCGCTGGCCAAGGGCGCGGTGCCGGTAAGGCGCGATGCGAATCCTGCCGCCATGGACAGCTGCGCGCGTTCCTCCTGGCGCAGCTTTGCGCGCGGCACGGCAGCGCAGGCGCCCAGCCTGGTGCACCGCATGGCGGCGGACGAAGAAAGCCGCGACGCCATCATCGCCGAATTGCACCGCTACTACGTGGACGACAGCGTCAGCCCCGCCGAAACGCAGCGCCGCCTGGGCGGCATCCTGCGCACGCTGAATATCCGCTCACACAAATAAATACAGAGGATGGAGACACCATGGCCCGCAAGATACTGATCGTCGATGACGACCAAAAGACCCGGCTGCTGCTGAAGACCTACCTGGAGAAGAACCAGTATGAAGTCATCCTCTCGCACAATGGCGAAAGCTTTCTCGCCGAGCTGCATGCGCACGCCGAGCAGCTATCGCTGGTGATCCTCGACGTGATGCTGCCGGATACCGACGGCTTTGCGCTGTGCCGCATCGTGCGCAAGCGTTCGAATATTCCGATCATCATGCTGACCGCCAGTTCGGACGAAACCGACCGCGTGGTTGGCCTGGAGCTGGGCGCGGACGACTACATCGCCAAGCCTTACAGCCCGCGCGAACTGCTGGCGCGCATCAAGGCCATCCTGCGCCGCGCCTCGGCGGAACCGGTGCACGCCGTGCGCAGCTACCACTTCAACGGCTTCACGCTGGACCTGGCGGAGCGCACCGTGGTCGATAGCGAAGGCGCCGCCGTGCCGCTGACCGGGCTGGATTTCCAGCTGCTGAAGTATTTCGTCGAACATGCGGGCACGGTGCTGGACCGCAGCCTGCTGTGCGAGGAGACGCGCGGCCGCGACTCCGGACCGCTGGACCGTTCGCTGGACGTGCAGATCAGCCGCTTGCGCCTGCGCCTGAACGACGATGGCAAGCAGCCCATGCTGATCAAGACCGTGCGCGGCGCCGGCTATGTGTTCTCGGCCACGGTCGATGTCTCGCATGCGTAGCCTGTGGCCGCAATCGCTGCTGGCGCGCCTGTCGCTGGTGATGGTGGCGGGTCTGCTGATTACGCAGGTGGCGGGCAGCGTGCTGTGGGCGACCCAGCTGCAGGCGCGCAACGAGGCGGACGTGAAATCGGCCGCGCAGTACCTGGGGCAGGGCGCCGCCAGCTCGATCCGCTTCTTCCGCAGCCTGCCGCCCAGCTACCGCAGCCTGCTGATCCAGCAGTTCCGCGAAATGGGCGGCACGCGCTTCTACGTGGCGCTGAACCGCGGCGAAGTCGCGGTGCAGGAGATTGCGCCGCAGGCGCTGGCGCAGACCGCACTGGCCTCGCTGTCGGCCACCTTGCGCAACGACCTGCAGGGCGAGGGCAAGCTGCGCCTGGCCTTTGCCTGGCCGGACCAGCTGGCCGTGTCGCCGGACGGCATCCGCGTCGGCGATCTGCCGGAAGCCTGGGTGCGGCATATCCTGCTGCTGAAGCCCGATCCGGCGCCGATCCTGGTGATCCAGACCGAGCTCGAACCGGGCAACTGGCTGTACCTGGCCACGCTGATGCCGAATCCTTATTTCCTGAACGGTAACGATCCGCTGTCGCCGGACCGGCTGGTGATCCAGGGCGTGTCGCTGGCGGTGGTGCTGCTGCTGTCCTTCCTGATGGTGCGCTCGATCACGCGGCCGCTGGCGGCGCTGTCCGACGCGGCCGAGGCTTTCGGCAAGGACGAACACGCGCCGGCGCTGCCGGAAACCGGCAGCCGCGAATTCGTCAACACGGCGCGCGCCTTCGGCGCCATGCGCGAGCGGATTGCGAAATACATCGAGGACCGCGAGCGCCTGTTCGTCTCGATTTCGCACGACCTGCGCACGCCGATCACGCGCCTCAAGCTGCGCGCCGAGCTGCTGGACGACGACGATCTGCGCAACGAGTTCGAGGAAGACCTGGATGAGCTGGATATGATGGTCAAGGGCGCACTGCAATGCGTGAAGGACAGCGATATCCACGAGAACCCGGCCGAGGTGAAGCTGGATGGCCTGATCCGGCGCCTGGTGCGCAGCGCCGAACTGGCGGGCCACAACGTCGCCTACCGGGATAGCGGCATCGCCGTGCGCGGCAAGCCGCTGGCCCTGAAGCGCGCCATCGGCAATCTGCTGGACAACGCGCTGTTTTACGGCGAACGGGCCGAGATCAGCGTGCGCGAATCGGGCGGCTGGACTGAAATCGCCGTGCGCGACCATGGCCCGGGCGTGCCGGAAGAGGCGGTGGCGAGCCTGCTGGAACCCTACGTGCGCCTGTCGCACGGCCGCGAGCGCAACGACGCCGGCCTGGGACTGGGGCTGGGCATCGCGCACGGCATCGTCGAAGGCCACGGCGGCGAACTGGTGCTCGCCAACCACCCGGAGGGCGGCCTGAATGCGGTAATCCGGCTGCCGGCCTGAACCGGCCGGGTCAGCGGGTGTTCAGGTCTTCGCTGCGGATGGCCCACAGGCCCGGCAGGTTGCGCCAATAGCCATACACGTCCATGCCGAAGCCGACCACGAAACGGTTGGGGATGGTGAGGCCGACGAGGTCCGCTTTCACGGGCTTGGCGCGGCCGATATTCTTGTCGGCGAAGACGGCGATGATGACTTCCCGGGCGCCCATCTCCAGCAGGCGCGCCTTCACGTGCGCCAGGGTTTCGCCTTCGTCCAGGATATCGTCCAGCACGATCACGGTGCGGCCGGACACGGTGGGACGCGGCACGACCTTCCACACCACCTTGCCGCCCTGGTCGTCGTCGCCGTAGCGGCTGACGTGGATGTAGTCGAATTCGAGCGGGAAGGTGAGCTGCGGCAGCAGGCTGCCGGTGAAGACGACGGCGCCGCCCATCACGCCCAGCACCAGCGGGAATTCCTGTTTTTCGGGATCGCCGAAGCGGTGGTTCAGGGTGGCCGCCATGCGGCTGACGGAGGCCTGCACGGTGTCCGCATCGAAGATTTCTTCCGCGTTCTCCAGCAGCGCGCGGGCGCGGTTGTGGTGGAAGTCTTGCATGATCTGCCTACTTTACGACTGGGTGATGAATGGCTTTCATTATCCGCCATCTGCAGAGCGCCGGCCGCTGCGAGTTGGGTTTACGCCACACGCCTGGTTAACTCGGCGTCATATCAACTGTAATCGCGCACATCGTCGATGATCTTGCCGTCATTCGGCAGGCTGCCGCTGGCCGCGAAATGCACCTCGCCACGCAGCTTCGTCACTTCGCGTATCGTCGCCACGATATCGGCGCTGTTTTCCCTGTGCTGCGCCGGGTCGGCCACTTCGCAGTGCAGCGTCATCACCTCATCGGCAATGCGGCCCGACACCACCAGGCGCGCCTTCAGCACCTGCGGATGGCGGCGCGTGATCTCATGCACCTGCGAGGGATGCACGAACATGGCACGCACCTTGGTGGTCTGGTCGGCGCGCCCCATCCAGCCCTTGATGCGGGTGTTGGTGCGGCCGCAGGGCGAAGGTGCGGCATCGGTGAGGATGGCCGACAGGTCGCCGGTGGCGAAGCGGATCAGCGGGTAGTCGGGATTGGTCACCGTCACCAGCACCTCGCCCACTTCGCCCGGCGCCACCGGCTCGCCGGAGCCGGGGCGCACGATTTCCAGGATCACATCCTCGTCCAGCACCATGCCCGGATTGATGCGGCCATCGGTCTTCGTTTCGTAGGCGATGCTGCCCACGTCGGCCGAACCGTAGGTGGAGATCACGTCCGTCACGCCATGCTCGGCAAACCACTGGCGCAGCGACTCGGGCAGCGCTTCTGCGCCCATCATGGCGCGCTTGACGCTGCTGATGTCCACTCCCATCTCGCGCGCCTTCTCGATGATCAGCTTGAGGAAGGAGGGCGTGCCGATATAGGTATCCGGCTTCAGTTCGGCCATGGCCTGCACCTGCAGTTCGGTCTGGCCCACGCCGGCCGGAATGACCGTGCAGCCGATGCGCGCCGCGCCGCCTTCCACCATGAAGGCGGCCGGCGTGAAGTGGTAGGAGAAGCAGTTCTGCAGCAGGCCGCCGGCGCGCACGCCGGCCGCGTACATCGGGCGCGAGAAGCGCCACCAGTCGGCGCCGCGGCCTTCCGGATCGAAGATGGGACCGGGCGACATGAAGATGCGGCCCAGCTGGCGCGGATGGGTGCTGGTCAGGCCGCCGAACGGCAGCTCGGCCTGCTGCAGGCTTTTCAGCTCGGACTTGCGGGTGACGGGCAGGCGCGCCAGCGCTTCGCGCGAGGTGACGCTGGCGGCGTCGATGCCGGCCAGGATGCGCGCCCAGCCGGGCGCCGACTGGGCCCGCGCCACCAGCTGCGGCAGGCGCGTCATCAGCTCGCGTTCGCGTTCGTCGGGATGCCGGGTTTCCAGGCTGTCGAGCGTGTCGGCCATCATGCGGCTCCTTCGATCTCTCTTTGCAGTTTCTTGGTCAGTTTGGCGAATATCAGCTCGTAGGCGCGCCGCAGCAGTTCCTTTGCCTCGGCGTCGCTCAGCTTGCCGATGTTTTCCACGTTGATCCACTTCGCCCGTGCCAGATAGGCTGCCGCGGTGATGCCGGGGCGGTCGGTCAGTTCCAGGAAGCGCTCGTCCTCGGCCTTGAAGCGGATGCTGGTGGACTTTTCATCCAGGTCGGTCACGGCAAACATTTTTTCGCCGATGCAGAAGACCAGGTGTTCGCCCCACTTGATGTCTTCGGTGACGCCGGGCAGGGAACGGCAGAATTCCTTCGCTTTCTTGATGTTCATGCGTCTCTCGAATCAGGCCAGCCAGCGTTTGCGGCGGCGGTAGAACTTCATGTCCCGGAAGCTCTTGCGGCCCGCGCCGGACATGCCCAGATAGAATTCCTTCACGTCTTCGTTATTGGCCAGCTCCGTGGCCTCGCCTTCCATGACCACCCGGCCGTTCTCCAGGATGTAGCCGAAGTCCGCATAGCGCAGGGCCACCATGGTGTTCTGTTCGGCCAGCAGGAAGGACACGTTTTCCTTCACGTTCAGATCCTTCACGATGCCGAAGATCTCTTCCACGATCTGCGGCGCGATGCCCATCGAGGGCTCGTCCAGCAGGATCATGGAAGGCTTCGCCATCAGCGCGCGGCCGATGGCGCACATCTGCTGCTCGCCGCCGGAGGTATAGCCGGCCTGGCTGCTGCGCCTCTCCTTCAGGCGCGGGAAGTAGTGGTACACCTTCTCCAGCGACTCGCGCAGCACGGCGCGCGAATCGCTGCGGGTGAAGGCGCCCGTCAGCAGGTTTTCCTCGATGGTCAGGTGGCCGAAGCAATGCCGCCCCTCCATCACCTGCGACAGGCCGCGCCGCACCAGCTCATTGGGCGTGAGCTGGTCGATGCGTTCGCCCTTGAACAGCACTTCGCCCTTGGTCACGTCGCCGCGTTCATTGCGCAGCAGGGTCGAAATGGTCTTCAGCGTGGTCGATTTGCCGGCGCCGTTGGCGCCCAGCAGGGCGACGATCTTGCCCTGCGGGACCTGCAGCGACACGCCTTTCAGCACGAGGATCACGTGGTCGTAGATCACCTCGATATTATTCACCGACAGGTAGGGTTGCTGCACTGCGGCGGCCTGGGGGGCCGCCGCAGCGCTTGCTGGGTGCAGTGTGCTCATGACTTCATGCAGGCCGGAGTGATTTTCTTCTCGGCTGCGTACTTGTTGGACGATTCATCCGTCAACTTGCGTACCAGCGCTTTATCGCCGACCACCCAGTTCGGGGTGATCGCGACCCACTTCTTGCCATCCCATTGCTGCACCTTCACGGCGCCCGAGCCTTCGTGGTCATCACAGCTGGTTTTCACCGGGGGGAACATGTTCAGGACGCCCAGGGCCTTCTGGCGGGCCTCGTCAACGTTCAGATTTTCCAGACCCCAGCGCAGCTGCTCTCCCGAGACCGGCTTGCCTTTGCCGAATTTCTCCTGCGCGGTGCGCATCGCCTCCACGTACATCACGCCGGCCGTCAGGCCGCGCATGTGATACACGGAGCCGATACGCGACTGGTCGGAAAGGTTGCCCTTGCCGGCCGCGTACACCTTCTTCTTCAACTCGTCCAGCAGCGGGTAGTTGCCGGGCGTATTGAACGTCATTGCGGTATAGCCCTTGGCGGCGTCGCCGGAAGGGATGGTGTCTTCCTCCGAACCGGCCCACCACACGCCCAGCATCTTCTCGCGCGGGAAGCCGTTGCGCTGCGCAGTCTTGATGGCGACCGAGTTCATCGAGCCCCAGCCCCACAGGATCACGTAGTCGGGTTTTGCCTGGCGAATCTGCAGCCATTGCGATTGCTGCTCGCTGCCGGGCGGCGCGACAGGAATCTTCACCAGTTCGAAGCCGTATTGCGCGGCTTCCGCTTCCAGCACCGGCAGCGGCTCCTTGCCGAAGGCCGAGTCGTGGTACAGGTGGACGATCTTCTTGCCTTTCAGCTTGTCCATGCCGCCGCTCTTGTCGCCCAGGTACTTGATCATGGCGGCGGCCTGGCTCCAGTAGTTGGAGATGAGCGGGAAGACATAGGGGAAGACCTTGCCGTTGGCGGCGTCCGAACGGCCGTAGCCGATGGTGGTCATCGGCACCTTGTCGGCCGGCAGGCGATCCAGCACGCCGTAGGCGATGCCGGTGGACAGCGGTTCCACCACGGTCGCGCCGCCGTTCTTGGTTTTCAGGCGTTCATAGCATTCCACGCCGCGCGAAGGATTGTATTCGGTCTCGCATTCCTCCCAGCTGATCTTCACGCCGTTCACGCCGCCGTTCAGATTGACCAGGTTGAAGTAGTCGATGATCCCGCCATAGAAGCCCGAACCGCCCGCGGCATAGGGACCTACGCGGTAGGAGGGCAGGGCGACGAACTGCTCGGTGGGCTGTTGCGCCCATGCGCCGGTGATGACGCAGCAAGCGGTTGCGATGCCGAGGACGAGAGATTTCATCTGCATGGTGGTTGTCTCCAGAATAGTTATGGATCGCTCAGTGCGGGAAAGGCCACAGGCGAAGTTTCTCTTTACCGATTTGCCACAAACGCGCCAGACCGTGAGGTTCCACGATCAGGAAGAAAATAATCAGGGCGCCGAACACCATGAGTTCGAGGTTGGACGCCACATTGGTCGGCAGCGCCAGGCCATGCGCCAGAACGTTCAGCAGCACCGGCAGCAGCACGATGAAGGCCGCGCCGAGGTAGGAGCCCAGCACCGAACCGACGCCGCCGATGATGATCATGAACAGGATGCGGAAGGACAGGTCCAGGTTGTAGGCCTCCGGTTCCACCGTGCCGAGGTAGGCGAAGGCGTACAATGCGCCGGCCACGCCGCAGTAGAAGGAGCTGACGGCAAAGGCCAGCAGCTTGGTGCGCATCAGGCGGAAGCCGATCACTTCGGCCGCCACGTCCATGTCGCGCACCGCCATCCAGGACCGGCCGGTATTGGAGCGGATCATGTTCTTCGCCAGCAGCGACATGACGGCGACAATCACCAGCACCAGCAGGTATTTGCTGGCCGGCGTGTCGAAGGCATAGCCCATGATTTCCATCTTCTGCGCCGTAATCACGCCGGACGAGCTGTAATTGGTCAGCCAGCCGATCTTGGTCAGGCACCAGACCACGAAGAACTGCGTCGCCAGCGTGGACGCCGCCAGGTAGAAGCCGCGGATGCGCAGCGAAGGCAGGCCGAAGGCCATGCCGACCATGGCGGCGCTCAGGCCGCCCAGCACGAAGGCCAGCAGCAGCGGAATGCCTGGCACGCGCAGCACGAAGTTGTACGAGGCGAAGGCGCCCACCGCCATGAAGGCGGCGGTGCCGAGCGAGAGCTGGCCGGCATAGCCGGTCAGGATGTTCAGGCCAAGCGCCGCCAGTGCAAAGATCAGGAAGGGGATCATGATCGCCGACAGCACATAGGGCGAGGAGAACAGCGGCAGCACCAGCAGCGCCAGGGCCAGCGTGGCAAACAGGGCGTAACGGTCCTGGCGGATGGGCAGGATCTGATTGTCCGTCTCGTAGCTGGTCTTGAATTGTCCTGCTTCACGGTAGAACATCGCTCAGATCCTCCGGATGATTTTTTCGCCGAACAGCCCTTCCGGGCGCACCAGCAGGAACAGCAGGGCCAGCACGTACGGGAACCAGCCCTCGATGCCGCCGCCGACCGCCGGGCCGATATACACCTCGGCCAGCTTTTCGGAGGCGCCGATAATCAGGCCGCCGACAATCGCGCCCGGCACGGAGGTGAAGCCGCCGAGGATCAATACCGGCAGGGCTTTCAGCGCAATGAAGGTCAGGGCGAACTGGACGCCGTTGCGCGCGCCCCACAGCAGGCCGGCGACCAGGGCCACCATGCCGGCCACCGCCCACAGGATGCCCCAGATGCGCTGCAGCGGGATGCCGACCGCCAGTGCGGCCTGGTGATCGTCCGCCACGGCGCGCAGGGCGCGGCCGATCCTGGTCCTGGCGAACAGCAGGGCCAGCACGGTCACCATGATGGCGCAGATGGCGGCTGCGGTAACGTCGAACTGCGAGACGATGATGTTGAAGTTGTCCATCAGCACCTGCATCGGCACATCCTCGATCGGCACTTCCAGCTTGTGCACCTGGGAGCCCCAGATCAGCTGCGCCAGGCCTTCGATAAAGAAGGCGAGGCCGATGGTGGCCATGAACAGGGTGATTTCCGGCTGATTGACCAGCGGCCGCAGCACCACGCGCTCGATGGCAAAGCCAAGCACGATCATCGCCAGGATGGTGGCCGGGATGGCCAGCCAGAGCGACATGCCGAACTTGTCCATGAAGCCGACGCAGGTCAGCGCGGCAAAGAAGACCATGGCGCCCTGGGCGAAGTTGAACACGCCGGAAGCCTTGTAGATCAGCACGAAGCCAATCGCCACCAGCGCATACATCACGCCGGACAGCAGGCCGCCAATCAGCACTTCAAAGAAGAAATTCATGATTAATGCGCCGCTCCAAGGTAAGCGTTGATCACGTCCTGATTGGTGCGGACCTCGTCCGGCGTGCCGTCGCCGATCTTGCGGCCGTAGTCCAGCACCACCACGCGGTCGGAAATGTCCATCACCACGCCCATATCGTGTTCGATCAGCACGATGGTGGTGCCGAACTGCTCGTTCACGTCCAGGATGAAGCGGCACATGTCCTGCTTTTCCTCGACGTTCATGCCGGCCATGGGTTCATCCAGCAGCAGGATCTGCGGCTCGGCAGCCAGGGCGCGCCCCAGTTCCACGCGTTTCTGCAGGCCGTAAGGCAGGCGGCCTACGGGGGTCTTGCGGATATGCTGGATTTCCAGGAAGTCGATGATTTCCTCGCACTTCATGCGGTGCGCGATTTCCTCGCGGCGCGCCGGACCCCAGTACAGGGCCTGCATCAGGAAGTTCGATTTGATCTTCAGGTTGCGGCCGGTCATGATGTTGTCCAGCACCGTCATGCCCTTGAACAGGGCGATGTTCTGAAAGGTGCGGGCAATGCCGGACTTTGCGGCCTGGTAGCAGTCCATATTCCTGCGCTGCTCGCCGCGATAGACGATGCTGCCCTGCTGCGGACGGTACACGCCGTTGATCACGTTCAGCATCGAGCTCTTGCCGGCGCCGTTCGGGCCGATGATGGCGCGGATCTCGTGCTCGCGCACATTGAAGGAGATGTTGGTCAGCGCCTTCACGCCGCCGAAGGACAGCGAAATATTCTGCAGGTCCAGGATCACCGGCCCGATATCGCGGCCGGCATTCTGGATTGCATCCGTTTCATTCATCTGCATTATGGCCTCGCTCATGCGGCCTGCCGCGTGACGACAGGGAAGGTCTTGCTGTCCCGGATTTTCAGGTCGGCGGATACGACGCCCGTGCGTCCATCCTCGAACTTCACCTGGGTTTCGATGTATTGCGAAGGCTTGCCGCTGTACAGCGCGTCGATCAGCACGGCGTATTTTTCGGCGACGAAGCGGCGGCGCACCTTGCGGGTGCGGGTCAGTTCATCGTCGTCCGGATCGAGCTCCTTGTGCAGAATCAGGAAGCGGTGAATCTGCGTATCGCCCATCAGGGCTTCGCCGGCCAGGCCGGCGTTGACCTTCTCCACGCATTCCCGGATCAGCTCATAGACCTGCGGGTTGGCCGCCAGGTCGGTATAGCCGGAGTAGGCGATGCCGCGCCGTTCGGCCCAGTTGCCAACGGCCTCCATATCGATATTGATGAAGGCGCACACGGTATCGCGCTGGTCGCCGAAGCTGACGGCTTCCTTGATGAAGGGGAAGAACTTCAGCTTGTTCTCGATGTAGTTGGGCGCGAACATCGAGCCGCCGTTCATCTTGCCCACGTCGGCGGCGCGGTCGATGATCTTCAGGTGGCCATCGTCGTCGAAGAAGCCGGCGTCGCCGGTGTGGAAGTAGCCGTCGCCGTCGATGGCGTCGCAGGTGGCGTCGGGACGCTTGTAGTAGCAGTCCATCAGCGTCGGCGATTTCACCAGCACTTCGCCGTTCGCGGCCAGCTTCACTTCCACGCCTGGCGCCGGCATGCCCACGCTGTCGAACTTGATCTTGCCGTCCGGCTGCAGGCAGATGTAGGCGCAGGTTTCGGTGGAGCCGTAGAACTGCTTCAGGTTGACGCCGATCGAGCGGTAGAAGCGGAACAGGTCAGGGCCGATGGCGGCGCCCGCCGTGTAGGCGACGCGTACCCGCGACAGGCCCAGCACGTTCTTCAGCGGGCCGTACACCAGCATGTCGCCGATGGCGTACTCGATGCGGTCGGCAGCCGATACGTGCTTTCCGTCCAGGATATCCGACCCGACGCGGCGCGCCACGTCCATGTAGTGATGGAACATCCTGCGCTTGATGGCGCCCGCATCTTCCATGCGTATCATCACTTGCGTCAGCATGTTTTCGAAGATGCGCGGCGGCGCAAAGTAATAGGAGGGGCCGATCTCGCGCATATCGGTCGTGACCGTATCGCTCGATTCCGGGCAGTTCACCGTGAAGCCCGCGACCATCGCCTGGGCGAAAGAGAACAGGCAGTCGCCCACCCATGCCATCGGGAGGTAGGACAGCACGTTTTCTTCGTCGGTCAGCTTGTCGAAGCCAATGCCGCCGGTGGCGGCTGCGATCAAAGCCTTGTGAGTCTGGCACACCCCCTTCGGTTTCCCCGTCGTACCCGAAGTGTAGAGGATGATCGCGTTATCGCATTCCATGCCGGTGGCGATGGAGCTTTCATAGAAACCGGGGTGCTGCTTGTCGTAGGCGCGGCCCAGCTCCTGCAGCTTCGCATACGAGATCAGTTGCTGGTGCGTGTAGTTGCGCATGCCACGTTCGTCTTCGTAGGCGATGTGGGCAAGATTCGGGCAGCAGTCCATCAGTTCCAGCAGCTTATCGACCTGCTCCTGGTCCTCGACGATGGCGTATTTGATTTCGGCGTTATCCAGCACGTAGGACATGTCGGCCGCCGGCGCATCCTGGTACAGCGGCACCGGCACGCCGCCGATGCATTGCGCCGCCACCATGGCCCAGTACAGGCGCGGACGGTTGTCGCCGATGATGGCCAGGTTCATGCCGCGCTGGAAGCCCAATGCGGCCAGGCCGCAGGCCAGTGCGCGGATTTCCTCGTTCACCTGCGCCCAGTTCCAGGTCTGCCAGATGCCCAGGTACTTCTCGCGGAAGGCGGGCTTGTTCGGCCGTTCTCTCCCGTGCGCCAGAAGGCGTCGCGGGAAGGTGTTCAACTCATGCTGCACCGTGGTCTCCTTCGTCCTCTTGGAAGAGGCGTCTGTATGTTTTGGGTAGGGGCCGCAATTTGTGTGATGATATTAGCGTGCCCATGAAGGCATAGTTGTCTTTTCGAAGACAATTCGGTGACTTTTTATGGTGCGACGCAACAATGAAGCCGGACGAATCTCCCAGCCTGAAGGAAGCGATACGCTCAGCAATCTGGGCGCAGACGCTCACGGCTGAGCAACTGGCGCTGGTGGAGGCCACCACCTTCGAGGTCTTCATCCCGAAGGGCGGCTTCGTGTGCCACAAGGGCGAGGTGGTCGATAACTGGATCGGCATCATCTCCGGCATGGTCAAGATGAACAATTTCTCTCCGTCGGGGAAAAGCGTCACGTTTACCGGCGTGCCGCCGGGCGGCTGGTTCGGTGAAGGTTCACTGCTGAAGGATGAGCGCCGCCGCTACGACGCCATGACCCTGCGCGACAGCCGCATCGCCCGCATGCCGGCGCCCACCTTCCATCACCTGCTGGAGAATAGCCTGCCTTTCACACGCTTCCTGTTGATGCAGCTCAATGAAAGGCTGGGCCAGTTCATCGGCATGGTGGAAAACGAGCGGCTGCTGGACCCGGACACGCGCGTCGCGCGCTGCCTGGCTTCGCTGTTCAATAGCCACCTGTATCCGGGCATCGAACGGCTGGTGCAGATTTCGCAGGAGGAGGTGGGCTTGCTGTCCGGCTCTTCCCGCCAGCGCGCCAACCAGGCCTTGCAGGTGCTGGAAAAGGAAGGCCTGCTGCGCGTCGATTACGGCGGTATCCGCATCCTCGACCTGGAAGGTCTGCGCCGTTTCGAGGCCTAAGGTATCATCGCGCCATGAAAGACTCGACCAATCAAGTACCGGCGCGCCTTTCCGCTTTGCGGGAAGCCATGCAGCGCCACGGCATCGACGCGCTGATGGTGCCGTCCGCCGATCCCCACCTGTCCGAATACCTGCCTGCGCGCTGGAAAGGCCGCGAGTGGCTGTCCGGTTTCACCGGCTCGGTGGGCACTTTTATCATTACCGCCGGTTTCGCCGGCGTGTGGACCGATGGCCGCTACTGGACCCAGGCGGAGTCCGAACTGGCCGGCAGCGGCGTGCAGCTGATGAAGATTACGTCCGGCGCCAGCGTGCAGTACGTGGACTGGCTGGCGGAAACCATGCGCGCCGGGCAGACCGTGGCGGTCGATGGCGCGGTGCTGGGATTGGCCATTGCGCGCCTGCTGCAGGCAGCGCTGGGCGCCAGGGGCGTGCAGCTGCGTACCGATATCGATGTGCTGGATGAAGTCTGGAGCGGGCGTGCCGGTTTGCCGGATGAAGCGGTGTATGAACACCTGCCGCCGTATGCGTCCAAGGGACGCGCGACCAAGCTGGTCGAATTGCGCGCCGATATGGCGCGTGCCGGCGCCTCGCACCATGTGATTTCGACGCTGGACGATATCGCTTACCTGTTCAACCTGCGCGGCTCGGATGTAAGCTTCAATCCGATCTTCCTGGCGCACGCGCTGGTCGAGGCGCAGCAGGCGCAGTTGTTTGTCGCCGAAGGCAAGATCGCTGCCGATCTGGCGGGCGCGCTGGCTGCCGACGGCATCCATGTGCGGCCTTATGCGCAGGCCGGCGTGGCGCTGGCTGCGCTGCCGCAGGAAGCCGTGCTGCTGCTGGACCCGCGCCGCATTACTTACGGCACGCGCCAGGCGGTTCCTGCCGGCGTGCGTGTGATCGAGGCCGTGAACCCGACCACTTTCGCCAAGTCGCGCAAGACCGGTACGGAAGCCGACCATGTGCGCGCGACGATGGAACAGGATGGGGCGGCACTGGCTGAATTCTTCTGCTGGCTGGAAGGTGCGCTGGCGCGCCGCGAGAAACTGAACGAATACGACATCGGCGATCACCTGCTGGGCTTCCGCAAGCGCCGTCCCGGCTTCGTCAGCCCGAGCTTCGGCACCATTGCCGGCTTCCGCGCGAATGGCGCGATCATGCATTACCGCGCCGCGGAAACGGGTAGCGCGCAGATTGAAGGCGACGGCCTGCTGCTGATCGATTCGGGCGGCCAGTACGTGGGCGGCACCACCGACATCACGCGCGTGGTCGGCGTCGGCAGCATCACCCCACAAGAGAAGCGCGACTTCACGCTGGTATTGAAAGGCATGATGGCGCTGTCGGTCGCGCATTTCCCGCGCGGCTGCAAGTCGCCGATGCTGGATGCGATTGCCCGCGCGCCGATCTGGGCGGCCGGCATCGACTTTGGCCACGGCACCGGCCACGGCGTCGGCTATTTCCTGAACGTGCACGAAGGTCCGCAGTCGATTTCGCCGTCCACGCCGCCGGATGCGCATACGGCGATGGAGCCGGGCATGATCACCTCCAATGAGCCGGGCATCTACCGCCCCGGCAAGTGGGGCATCCGCATCGAGAACCTGGTGCTGAACGTGCCGGCCGGCAGCCAGGAAAGCGGGTTCGGCGAGTTCCTGCGTTTCGAAACGCTGACACTGTGCCCGATCGACACGCGCCTGATCGAGCGCTCGCTGCTGCGCGCCGACGAAATCGCATGGCTCAACGCATACCATGCCATGGTGCGCGAACGCGTCGCTCCGCTGGTTGGCTGCGATGCCCTTGTCTGGCTGGAAGAAAGGACGGCAGCAATATGAGCGCACGCTCCACCAAAGCCTCGAATGCCCTGGCGCGCCTGAAGGAACGCAGCGGCAACCAGGGCTATTCGATGACGATTACCGGCAACGGCCATTTCTACCTGTCCGGGACGCCGGACGGTCCGCCGCTGTGCCCACCGATGGAGCTCGACGATTTTGTCGCCTTCGTCAATGCGCAGGGGCCGCAGAAGGTAAAGCGCGTCAGCAAGCTGGATGCCGCATTCGAGAAGCAGCTGAAGAAAAACGAAAAATAAGGCGAGGCTTGCATGCCCTTTACGGAATTCCTGAGTGGCTACTGGTCGTCCAGCGAGCTGGCGACCAACGGCATCATCCTGCTGAACCTGATGGGCGCGCTGGCGCTTGGCCTGCTGGTCGGCTATGAGCGTTCCTACCACGGCCGCGCGGCCGGGATGCGGACCTATGGCCTGGTGTGCATGGCATCGACCGGACTGGTGGTGATCTGCGGCTATCCGTCGCACTGGTACGGCGGGCAGATGGGCGATATGTTCGGCTCCGACCCGACCCGCGTGATCCAGGGCGTGGTGACCGGCATCGGCTTCCTTGGCGCTGGCGTGATCATGCGCGAGGGCTTCAATATCAGCGGGCTGACGACGGCGGCGTCCATCTGGGCTTCCTCCGCGATTGGGGTGATGGTTGGCCTGGGCTTTTATCTCGGTGCGATGGGCCTGGCTTTCCTGAGTGCGATGTCGATGATCTTCCTGTCCAAGCTGGAGGCGTGGCTGCCGTCGCGCCATGCGGTGGCGATTTCGATGCGCTTCAAGGCGGGCTACGAGCCGCAGGAGCAGGCGCTGCGCCAGATGGCGATGGAGCGCGGTTATGAAATCGCCGGCGGTTCGCTGACCATCGGCCTGCACGATGGCAAACAGGAATGGAAGTTCGTGGCGCTGGCCCTGAGCAAACGCAGCGGACAGCCGCTGGCCAAGCTGGCGGCCGAGATGGCGCACTTCAACGGCATCGACAGCTTCCACGTCACGCACGCTCGCAACTAGGAGGTTCGCTTGATTATCAGTTCCCAGGATGTGCTGGATTTCTGGTTTCTTCCCATCGGCGTGAAGGGCCACAATGCGCAGCGCGCGGAATGGTTCCGCAAGAACGACGAATTCGACCAGCAGATCTTCAGCCAGTTCGGCGGCGTGATCGAGGAGGCGCTGGCCGGCGGGCTGCGCCAGTGGGATGACGAGGGCACGCAGGGTACGCTGGCGCGCATCATTGTGCTGGACCAGTTCACGCGCAATGTGTATCGCGGCACGGCGAAGTCGTTTGCCGGCGATGTGCTGGCACTGGAGGCGGCAAAGGCGATCGACGATTCGGGCGCGAACCAGACCTTGCCCGCTGTGCAGCGGGCGTTTTCGTATATGCCGTTCGAACATGCGGAGAGCCTGTCGCTGCAGATTCGCTGCGTGGATCTGTTCACCATGCTGGCGGCGGATACGCCGGGGTTTGCCGGCATGTTCGATTACGCGAAGAAGCATCACGAGGTGATTCGCCGCTTCGGGCGCTTCCCGCACCGTAATCCTATCCTCGGGCGTGAATCGACGCCGGAGGAGGTGGAGTTCCTGAAGCAGCCGGGGTCGAGGTTCTGATGCGCGTGAGCGTGATTGGCGGTGGCCATGTGGGCCGCGTGCTCGGGCGGCTGTTTGCCGGCAGCGCCGATATGCCGGTGGTGGATGTGCTGGCCCGTTCGGCTGGATCAGCTGCTGCTGCTGCTGCGTTTATCGGGGCGGGGCGCGCGCTTTGCGATTATGCGTCGCTGGCGCAGGCGGATGTTTATATGCTGTCCGTGGGCGACGATCAGATCATGGCTGCATGCGAGGCGCTGGTTGCAGCGCGGCCGCTGAAGGGCGCGGTGGTGTTCCATTGCAGCGGGGCGCTGGCGTCCGACCGCCTGCAGGCGGCGCGCGATGCGGGCGCTTATGTGGCCAGCGTACATCCGATCCGCAGCTTTGCCGATGCCGAGGCGGTGGCGGCGGCGTTCGAGGGGACGTTCTGCGGCGTGGAGGGCGATGCGCCGGCGCTGGCGGTGTTGCTGCCGGCGCTGGCGGCCATTGGTGCGCGGGCGGTGCGGATCGATGCGTCGGCCAAGACGGTGTATCACGCGGCGGCGGTGTTTGCGTCCAATTATCTGGTGACGGTGCTGGATGCGGCCTTGCGCGCCTATCAGGCGGCGGGGATTGCGGAGGAGGTGGCGCGCGAACTGGCGCGTCCTCTGGCTGTCGAGTCGATGGAGAATGTCTTCAGGATGGGCGCGGCGGCGGCGCTGAGCGGGCCGGTTGCGCGCGGGGATATGGCGACCGTGCAGCGGCAGCAGGATGCGGTTGCGGCGTGGGATGCGGCGACGGGGCAGCTGTACGCGGCACTGGTGCCGCCGACGGTGGAGCTGGCGGCGCGCAAGCGCGCGCTGGCCGGCGGCTAGCCAGCCGCCGCCGCGATGTGCTGGCCGTGCCGCCAGAGCCATGCCCGGCCGCGGCCAAACCCGAGGGCCAAGCCAGAGCCAGGGGCAAGCTCGTCGGCGACGGCCTGAGCTGAGCCTCGGCCTGGCTTCAGCGCGCGCAGACGCCGTCGTCGCAGCCTGCTGCTGGTGCGACAGCAGCAGCGGTGGTGGCAATGGTGGCGGCATCCGCTGATAGCGCCTCTGCCGGCTCGGACATCAGCTGTCCAATCAGCCGCCCCACGACCATATCATCCAGCCGTCCGAAATGATTCAGGCGCAGGCGGCCTTCCCGATCGAACACCAGCAAACTCGGCGTCCCGCGCAGCGCGTAGTGCTGCATGGTGCGCGGCACCGGATGTCCGTCCACCGGCGCATCGACCGCCACCGGGAAATTCAGGCGGTATTCGTGGATGAACGCTTCCAGCGCACGCGGCGTCATCACGTCGTGATGCTCGAACACCGTATGTAGTCCGAGCACCGCCACGTCCTCTTCGGGGAAGACTTCGCGGATGCGCTGCGTCTGCGGGATGCCGTGCGAGACGCAGCCGGGACACAGCATCTGGAAGGCGTGCACCACCACCACCTTGCCGCGCAGGGCGGCAAGGTCCACAGGTTTCGGCGTGTTCAGCCACGCCGACGCGTGCAGGGTGATCATTTTGCGCGCAGCTTCACGCCAGGGAAATCGACCGGCACCTGGAAGGCCACGTTCACGTAGTTGGTGAACAGGTTGAGCGCCACGTGCGCCAGGATTTCCACGATTTCCTGGTCGCCGAAACCGGCGCTGCGCAGGTCCTGCACCTGGGCGTCGTCGATCTTGGCGCGGTTGTTGACCACGGCCAGCGCGAAGCGTAGCGCGGCAGCGGTTTTCGGGTCGTCGGACACGCCGGCCTGCGCCGCCGTCATTTCCTGCGCCGTGGCGCCGGCCTTGCGGCCCAGCGCGGTGTGCGCGGCCAGGCAGTATTCGCAGTCGTTGCGGTCGGCAATGGCGACAGCGATCTGTTCGCCCAGCTTGGCGTCGATCACGCCGCCGCCGAGGGCGCCGAAGCTGCCCCACATGCTTTTCAGGGCGGCAGTGGAGTTGGCCACGGTCTTGAACATATTCGGCGTGGCGCCGAATGCGCCCTGGATCTGGTTCAGCAGTTCGGCGCGTTCGCCGGTGGTGTCGGCAGGATTGACGAGTGCGATGCGGGACATGATGTTTCCTTTCAGTTAAATTAGGAGTCCTAATTAATAGGTCCAAAAAAAATGGCCAGCAACGGCCGGGAGAAGGCTGGCTCATGCAAACGCCTGCCAATTCTTGTGCAGCGCCACCGGATCGGCCGGTTCATGGTCCGGACAATCCAGGCGCAACAGCTTGACGGGAATTGGGGCGTTGACCAGGCCGCAGTGGTGCGGCGTGTCGGTGCCCTTGTGCCGGTCAGGCTGGAAATGCTTACAGGACAGGCAAGCGCGCATTTCCGGGAAGCGCTCGCCCTTTTGCAACTGGCCAATCACCTGCAGCAGCCCGGACAGCAGCTGCTCCTGCGCCGCAGGGGGCAGGGCGGCTACCGCCTCGCCGGCAAAACCGCTGGCGCCGGCAATGCGCTGCGCCATGTCCTGGCCTGCGGCGGTCAGGTGCAGATTGCTGGCGCGGCCATCGTCCGCCGCGCGTGCCTTGTGCACCAAACCCTTGCTGACCAGGGTGGTCACCGAGTCGCTGGCGCTGGCGGTCGAAATCGACAGCTGGCGCGCCACCCACGACAAGCGCACCCCTTCCGGACGCGCGGCCAGCAGCTGCAGAATCTCGGCCTGCGCCGGATTCAGGTTTTCCGCGGTCGCAAACTCCCACATGCCCGAGCGCAGCACGCTGCCGATGCGGGAAATGGCGGACACGATGCGCGAGGAAATGTCGGGCGTATCGGTCCAGGGATTGTTGGTTGGCGTGTCCATGTGCAGGAGTATAGCGCGCTATTAATTTATGTCAAGGACTCCTAACTTAATTATTTGTTGTGCTGAAGCAAAAAATTGCCGCCGATGATAGACATACTTCGTCCAACACAATAAGCTGGAGCACTTGGAAGTAGCCACAAAAAGTAATCAGGGGAATGCTATGTTATTTTTGAAGACCACGTCCGTTACCAAGGCGCCTGGCATCTACGAAGTCGATATCGCTGCCAAGCCGCCCGGCAAGACCTTCGGCGTGTACATGGCAACTGACCCGGACAATCCACCGGCCGCCGTGCTGCAGGCGCTGGCCGCCGGCGGTTTCCAGCAGACCCACAGCTCCGGTTATACCCACAAGGACCGCGGCAAGGTGCTGGACCTGCATTTCCAGAAAGACGGCACCGACCTGTTCAAGGGCTGGAAGCCGGAAGAGCTGGAAGCCAATATGGCCATCATCAACAAAATCTTTGGCGACATCGGCGTGGCAGTCACGCCGCGCGTGATGTCGCTGGCTGAAGCTTACGCCTGAACCTCGATGTGATACATGGCCCAGGGACAGGAGCCGAAACGCTCCTTCACGGGCCGGTTTGCCATTGCCGCAACCTTTTCCGGTTCATAGATCGCCCATAGCGGGCCGAGTCCGCCCAGTGCCATTGGCGCGCCGTCCATGCGGGTGGCGACAATGAAGCGCTGGGATTGCGCCTGGGCCACCGTCAGCGACACTGCATAGCCATCCACTGCCCGCAGCGTGAGCCGCGTGCCGCCTTCGAGCGGGGCGCCGGCGGTTTTCAGCACGTCCAGCAGCAGCGGGCCGCTCAGCGTGTGCTGCTTGTTGTCATATTCAAGCACGGGCTTGATGGTAACTGGCGGTAGCGCATCCAGCGCCGCGAAATCGAAGGCAAACGCCTTGTCGAAGTGCAGCTTCTGCTTGTACATCATCTGGTCCGCCACCGGGTCGAACGGACCCCGGTTCGGCTTGCCGACGGCGCCGGTCACGGTCAGCAGGGCCGGCCCGCGCGGATTTTTCGGCGCTGCCTGCGGCAGCGAAGGCAGCGCGCCGGCCGCAGCCAGCGCAGTAAGGAAGTGGCGTTTTTTCATTCCATTATCATAGCGGAATGGATCTCTTTGCTGCACTACCCGAACTGTTGCGGATTCCGGTCGAGGATGGCGAACTGGCTTTCATGAGCCAACTCCCCTTGCCGTGGCCGAATGGCGAGGTGCTGCAGCGTCTGCTCGACGAGACGGAATGGAAGGCGGAAACGATTTTCCTGTTCGGACGGGAAGTGCTGCAGCCGCGGCTGAGCGCGTGGTATGGGGAAAAGAGCTATACCTATTCGGGGCGGCGCTTCGATCCCCTGCCGTTTACGCCGCTGCAGCTGGCCATCAGGCACGCGGTGGAAGAGGCCACCGGCAAACGCTTCAACAGCGTGCTGCTCAACTACTATCGCGACGGCAACGACAGCATGGGCTTCCACAGCGACGACGAGCGCGAGCTGGGCCGCGAGCCGGCCATTGCTTCCGTCACTTTTGGCGATACCCGCACCTTCATCCTCAAGCACAAGCAGCAGCCGAAGACGCTGAAACTTGACCTGACTGACGGCAGCCTGCTCTTGATGTCCGGAAAACTCCAGAATTGCTGGCGACATGGCATCAACAAGGAGCGCACCCCGCGCGGGCCGCGCGTGAATCTGACCTTCCGGCACATTTTCGGATAAAAACCGCAATTTTGTGCCGATCTCCCCAGCTTCAAGGTCGCTTACAACTTAATACAAATCTTACGGGTTTCACGCCCCCATTCATTTTTGCAAGTGCTATCGTGCATCCAATCGCAGTTCACTAATGAACGAACCGCGATCCCAAAGCAAGACCAATTCTTGAAAAACTTTGCTGAAAGATCACGACAATGAAAAAGATTGCACTCGCACTTATCGCCGCCGCCAGCGCTGTTGGCGCCCTGTCCACTGCTCATGCTGAAGACCTGAAGCCGTATGTCGGCGTCAGCGTGATCGGCTCCGACCACAAGTACAGCCTGCCGAACGATACCAGCGGCGGCGACCGCAAGAGCACCGAATACGGCGGCAAGATTTATGGCGGCGTCATGCTCAACAACAACTACGGTGTTGAACTGGGCTATACCGACTTCGGCAAATCCAGCTACGGCTATGCAGTAAATGGCGTCAACGGCAATATCGACAGCCATGCCAAGTCCTACTACATTGCCGGCAAGGCGCAGTATCCGGTAAATGAGCAGTTCAATGTGTTCGGCAAGCTGGGCGTCGCGCACAACAAGAACGACGTTGGCGTGTCCGGCCTGGCCGCCGCGTATGGCTCGGGCGACAGCAGCCGCACTTCGCTGTATGCCGGCCTGGGCGCGGAATATGCGTTCACCCAGAAGGTATCGGCCGTGATGGAATATGAGTATTACGGCAAGAACGACATCGACCAGGGCCGCCGCAAAGGTGCGATCAGCCTGGGCGCCAAGTTCGCCTTCTAAGTTGTCCCGGGCAGGCCTTCGGGCCTGCCTTCCCCTCTGAGGCCGGGCACGACAGCGGCATCCCCTCCGAAGTGCCAATGTCCCTGTGCCCGCCTCACCCCTTAAAGGGTCAGACCCCCCGGGTCTGACCCGGCATTTAGGTTTACCGGCAAGCCGCCCGCTGAAGCGGATACTCAATCCCCTTCAGCGTCCCCTTCGACATCCCCTCGATCCTTGCATCGATCTTATCCCCATTCAGCTTATAGATAATCCGCTGCGGGAAGTCGTGCGACAGATTCTCGAATACCGCCTCACCCTCCTCCACCTTAATGGCAGGGAAGGAAGCTTCAGCCTGGTTGTGCGGCTTGGCGATATACGCCAGCTTACCGGGCTCCACTTCGCGGATCACCACAAACTCCCAGCCGACAGTCTTGCCGTTCCTGATGGTCCTGGCCGTGCCAAGCATCGAGCCGCCCGCGGCGGACATCCACTGTTCGCCTGAGCCGGGCTCGCCGTGGACCGAGGCCCAGCAGCCCGCCAGCCAGCTCAGCTTGTCGATAGGCGCGCCGCTTGCCATTGCGCCGGCCATTGCCAGCAGCAGGCCGCAGATGAATTGTTTGCGCATGGACGCCTCCGCATTTGTTGAGTATTGACAATACTACACGCGCTCCGGCGGTTTGCGGCGAATGCCGGGTTGCGATATCGTTAATAAGCAAGCAAAACAAATACGATAAGGAGACGATCGATGGCGGAGCAGGAGCTGAATCCCAAGGTGGATTCTTTCGTGAGCAAGCCGGGGCAGTGGCAGGAAGCGTATGAGAAGCTGCGCGCGATTGTGCTGGATTGCGATGTGAGCGAGGAGTTCAAGTGGGGGTGTCCCTGCTATACGCACGGTGGGCATAACCTGGTACTTATCCACGGCTTCAAGGAATACTGCGCGCTGCTGTTCTTCAAGGGGGCGCTGATGCAGGATCCGCAAGGCATCCTGATCCAGCAAACCGAAAACGTGCAGGCGGGACGCCAGATCCGCTTCACCTCCGCTGCCGAAATCACCAGGCTGGCGAAAACGCTGAAGTCGTATGTCAGGGAAGCGATCAGGGTGGAAGCGTCGGGGCAGAAGATCGACTTCAAGGAAACCGAGGAATTCGAGATGCCCGAGGAGCTGGTCAACAAGATGGACGAGGTTCCAGCGCTGCGCTACGCCTTCGATTCGCTGACGCCGGGCCGCCAGCGCGGCTACATCCTGTATTTCGCCGGCGCCAGGCAGGCCGCCACCCGCGCCGCGCGTATCGAAAAATATCTCCCCAAGATCCTCGATGGCAAAGGCTTGAAAGATTAATTGGCCACGGCGAAGCCTGGTGACGCTTCCGTGTATGTTAGCCTGCACTTTTCGTCAGAGGGAGTTTGATGGATGGTGCGTTTGATTTCGGGGTTGGTTTCGCTGGTGCTTGTTACGTCAGTGGCGCAGGCGGGGGCGGTGCAGGAGAGCGTTCCTTATAGCCTGGCAAATACGGCAGTGCATCAGATCGCCGCGCCCAGGCTGAAGCGCGATTATCAGATTTTCGTAAGCCTGCCGAAGGGGTATTCGGAGAGCGGGCCGAAGTTGCCGGTGGTGTTTGTTACGGATGCGGACTACGCATTCCCGCTGGTGCGGGCGATTGCAGCGCGCGTGGGAGGACACAGCAACCGCATAGCACCGTTCGTGCTGGTCGGGCTGTCATACGCAGTGGGCGATACACCGGAATACAGCCGCCGCCGCGACTACACGCCATCCGAACACGGCGATAGCAGCCTGAAGTCGGATATGCCGGGCCGCAAGCCTGCTTTTGGCGAGGCGGAGGGCTACCGCAGGTTTCTGGCGCAGGATGTACTCCCTTATGTGCGGAAGCACTACAACGTGGACATGAGCCGCTCCGTGTTTGTCGGCCATTCTTATGGCGCGCTGCTGGGGACGGATATCCTCTTCAACGACCCGGCCATGTTCGGGAAATATGTGCTGAGCAGCCCGTCGCTGTGGTTCAACAAGCGCACCATGTTCGGCAAGGAGAAGTCGTACGCCGGCAACCACAAGGATCTGAAGGCGGACGTGTTCTTCTCGGTGGGCGGGCTGGAAAGGCCGCAGTCCAGGGCGGATGATGATGACGATATGGTCGGCGATCTGCGCGAGTTCAATGCGAACCTGAAATCACGCCGGTATCCGAATCTGAAGACGCAGGTGCATGTGTTTGATGGCCATGATCATCTGACCGTGTTCCCGGATATGATTATGCGCGCGTTGCCATGGGCCACCCATTGAGCCGGTGCACTGTCGCCAGGCAGGCGCGCATGGCCTGGCAAATAAGCGGTGCCAGTGCCGGGAAGTAAAAAACCCGCCTGACGGCGGGTTTTGGGGGCGGTGCAGTGCAGCGATCAGCCGTGCAGCGGCTTGTAGCGGATGCGCTTCGGCTTCGCGCCTTCTTCACCCAGACGCTTCTTCTTGTCCGCTTCGTATTCCTGGTAGTTACCCGCGAAGAAGGTGACTTGCGAGTCGCCTTCGAAGGCCAGGATGTGGGTGGCGATACGGTCCAGGAACCAGCGGTCGTGGGAGATCACCATCACGGAACCGGCGAATTCCAGCAGCGCGTCTTCCAGTGCGCGCAGGGTTTCCACGTCCAGGTCGTTCGACGGTTCGTCCAGCAGCAGGACGTTGCCGCCCATTAGCAGCGTCTTCGCCAGGTGCAGACGGCCACGCTCACCGCCGGACAGGTTGCCGACGATCTTCTGCTGGTCCGAGCCCTTGAAGTTGAAGCGGCCCACGTAAGCGCGCGACGGCATTTCGAAACGGCCCACGCTCAGGATGTCGGCGCCGCCGGAAACGGCTTCGAACACGGTCTTGTCGTTATCCAGCTTGTCGCGGCTCTGATCGACCAGGGAAATTTTGGCGGTCTTGCCGATGGCGACTTCGCCCGAGTCCGGCTGCTCGATACCGGCAATCATCTTGAACAGGGTCGATTTACCGGCGCCGTTCGGGCCGATGATGCCGACGATCGCGCCCGGCGGTACGGTGAAGGACAGGTTGTCGATCAGCAGGCGGTCGCCGAAGGACTTGCTCACGTTCTTGAACTCGATCACGTCATTGCCCAGACGTTCGGCCACGGGAATGAAGATCTCCTGCGTCTCGTTGCGCTTCTGGTATTCGTATTCGCTCAGCTCGTTGAAGCGGGCCATACGCGCCTTGGACTTGGCCTGGCGCGCCTTCGGATTCTGGCGCGACCACTCCAGTTCCTTCTGCAGCGCCTTCTGGCGTGCGGATTCGGTGGCTTCTTCCTGCTTCAGGCGGTCCTGCTTCTGGTCCAGCCACGAAGAGTAGTTGCCCTTCCATGGGATGCCATGGCCGCGGTCCAGTTCCAGGATCCATTCGGCGGCGTTATCGAGGAAGTAGCGATCGTGGGTGATGCCGACCACGGTGCCCGGGAAGCGCACCAGGAACTGCTCCAGCCATTCCACGGATTCGGCGTCCAGGTGGTTGGTCGGTTCGTCGAGGAGCAGCATGTCCGGCTTGGACAGCAGCAGCTTGCACAGCGCCACGCGGCGCTTTTCACCGCCGGACAGCACACTGATCTTCTGGTCCCACGGCGGCAGGCGCAGCGCATCGGCGGCCATTTCCAGCTGCAGGTTCAGGTTGCCGCCGTCGGCAGCGGCGATGATGGATTCCAGGCGTTCCTGTTCCTTGGCCAGCGCGTCGAAGTCGGCGTCCTCTTCGGCATAGGCGGCGTACACCGCCTCCAGCAGGGCCTGCGCGTTGAAGGCTTCGCCCAGGCCGGATTCCACTTCCTGGCGCACGGTCTTTTCCGGGTCCAGCTGCGGTTCCTGCGGCAGGTAGCCGATGTTCAGGCCCGGCATTGGACGCGCTTCGCCCTGGATGTCGGTATCGATGCCGGCCATGATTTTCAGCAGCGTCGATTTACCGGAACCGTTCAGGCCCAGCACGCCAATCTTCGCGCCCGGGAAGAAGGACAGCGAAATATCTTTCAGGATCTGGCGCTTGGGCGGGACGATTTTGCCCACGCGGTTCATGGTATAGACGTAGTTTGCCATTAGGAAATTCTCGGTTTTTTACAAAGGTCAACAAGGATACGCCAAACCCGGCCCTTTATCTACTTCCCTTATCTACCGATCGCGAACAGGATGGCATTGTTGATGGCGTACACCTTGCCGTCCGCGCCAATGGCGGTCGGCGTGTAGGATTCGCCCAAGCCGCTGGTCAGGCGGATTTTCTCGCTCAGGGTGTTGCTCGCCAGGTCCCAGCGGTACAGGAAGCCGTCCTCGCTGTTGACGAGGATCGACTTGGTGGCCGGATCGACCGCCGCCGTATTGATGCACCACTCGACCACGCCGCCCGGGAAGCGCGGATCGGGCGTCTGGCCGAGGATGGTCAGCACTTCCTTCATCACCGGTTTGCCGGAAATGAAATCGACCTGGGTGGCGTTCGGATCGAGCACGGCCACCTTGTTCTGCGAATCGCCGCTGCCGGCGCGGCCGTAGTTGTTGTACTTGACCATCACCAGGTAGTCGGAACTGCCGGCATAGTTCGGCACCATCGCGCGCGGTACGATGGACGCCGTATCGTCCCAGCCGAAGGAGCCGGGCGTTTTCACCTGGTTCAGTGCGGCATTGAAGTGCAGCAGCCAGCCGCGCTGGTTGTGCGCATTGGACACGGTCTCCAGCACGCCGATGTACACGTCGCCATCCGGGCCGACGGTAGGCGAGGCGGTGCTGTCCTCGCTGATGCGGGCGCGCAGGCCGGAATCCGGGTCCATCAGCGGCGCCTTCGACTTGGGCGCCAGCGTGGCGGCGTCCAGGGCCAGCAGGTAGCCTTCGATGCCGTCGCTCTTGGTGACCACGTACAGGGTTTTCTGGTCGGACGACAGGGCAGGGGCGCTGTTCATGGCCACGCTGGTGATCAGGGTGTCGGCGCTGGCGCTGGCGGCGCTGGTCCAGCTGCCCTTGCCGTCCGCGCCGATGCGGGCGATGCCGCTGACCAGGTTGGCCGGATTGCCGCTGGCCGCCTTGAAGCCGAAGTACAGGTTGCCGGCGCCGTCCGCCGTGATGGGCGTGTTGATGAAGACCTGCTGCTCCAATGCCGCGCGGTTGGCCGTGTAGGTGGCGTCGCCGTAGAAGACGCTGGTCTGGGTGGTGGCGGTGGCCGAGTCGGCATCGTCGCGGTAGTAGATCTTGCCGCCGGCGCCCGGCGCCACCATGCGGTTGGCCGCGGTCAGGGTCACGTTATAGCTGGGCATCCAGTTATGGGCGGGCATCACGTAGTCGCTGTCCATGCTCCATTTCAGCGTGCCGCTGGTGCCGGAGCGCGCTTCGATGCGGTATTGCGCGGCTACGCCGCGCTTGACCGGGATGACCACGGTGTTATTGGTGGTGATGACTGGCGAGCCGTAGTGGATCAGCAGGTAGCCCTGCGCCGAATACTGGGGCGCGGTATCGACCGGCGTGCTCCAGGTGATGCGGCTCAGGGGCTGGGTAGCGATGGCCGACTGGGCGCTGTGCTGGGCGTCGCGGCCGAAAGTCATCCAGGCTGGACCGGTGACGGGCGTTTCCGGCGTCGTCACGGGCGGCGTGGTTGGCGGCGTGACCGTGCCGCCGCCTGCGCCACCACCGCCGCCGCAGGCGATGACCGTGGCGGCCGTGATGAGAGCCAGGGCGGACGCGGCCAGGGCCGTGCGCTTGGGACGTTGGACCATTCTGTCTCCTTGGTTTTTATGGTCCAAGGTTGCGCCTTTATAGCAAAAAACTCAAGTCTTGCTGAGCGGGTAGGCTACACTGGCGCTACCTTGAAGACCATGAACATGCCGTCGCGCCGCGCTGCCCTTGGAGTTGCCGTTTGCCTGTGCCTTGCCGCCTGCGAGCGCAACGCCGGCCCGCTTGCCCCGCCGTTTGCCGGGCCTGCCGCCAGCGCGGCCCCCTCCGCGCCCGCAGCTGCGCACCGTGCGCCGTCGCCGATCCTGTTCGTCACCCAGGTCCCGCTGCATAGCGACTTCGCCGCCCGCCTGTCCACCTTCGCCAACCACCTGCCCGGCGACCAGCAATCCCCGCGCGGCGGCGCCCTGATGCTGCGCTACCCGGACGGCGCCCTGCGCAATCTGAGCGCGGAAGCCGGCTTCCGCGATGTCGCCGTGCGCGAGCCCACCGTGCATTGGGATGCGCAAAAAGCCGTCTTCAGCATGCTCGACGGCGCGACCTGGCAGCTGTACGAGGCCAGCGGCCTGGCGCCGGGCGCCAGGGCCGTGGTGCGCAAAATTCCCGGCCAGCCCGAGCGCTACAACAACGTCTCGCCGCTGTACGATTCGGCCGACCGCGTCCTGTTTACTTCCGACCGTCCGCGCAACGGCGAGCGCAAGCTCTACCCGCAGCTGGACGAATACGAGGCCACGCCCACCACCACCGGCATCTGGCGTCTCGACCCGGCCAGCCGGCAGCTGGTGCTGCTGAACCACACGCCCAGCGGCGCCTTCTCCCCCACGCTGGACAGCTTCGGCCGCATCGTCTTCACGCGCTGGGACCACCTGCAGCAGGACCAGCTGGCCGACCGCGACCGGGATGCCGTGCACAACGGCGTGGCCCTGCCGTTCCAGTCCTTCAACTACGCCAGCGAGCGTGCCGACGCCCGGCCAACTGCCTCGCGCGAGGAAGCCTTCCCGGAATCGCGTGCAGGCGGCACCGGCCCTTACGGCGAAGTAAGCGCATACATCAGCAATTTCTTTGCGCCATGGGCGATGAACCAGGATGGCAGCAACGAGGAAACGCTGAACCACGTCGGCCTGCACGAACTGTCCTTCGGCTACCAGACGCCAAGCTTCCGCGACGACCCGGCGCTGACCGCGCGCACCAGCGACCGCCTGCACGCCAACCGCTTTGCCCTGCGCCGCGAAGGCGGGCTGTTCCAGCTGCGCGAAGATCCCGTGCACCCGGGCGAGTATCTGGGCGTGGCGGCGCGCGAGTCGGCTTCGTTTACCACCAATACGCTGGTGCGCCTGCGCGGCGGGCCGGGCGCGAATCCGGAACAGATGGTGCTGACGGCGCTGACCGAGGCGGCCGCCAATGACGTGCTGAAGGGCGGGCGCTACCGCAACCCGCTGCCGCTGTCGGACGGCAGCCTGCTGGCCAGCCGGACTGCCAGCGTGCGCGCGCCGGAGCAGGGCGGCACGCTGGATGGCCTGCGGCTGACCTGGCTGGAGCGCGGCGCGGATGGCGTGTACCGGGCCGGCGCACCGCTGACGGCCGGCATTCGCGCCGCCGTGGCCCGCAGCGGCAGCCACGGCCAGCCTGGGGCGGCCGTTGGCGCGGATGGCGGCGGGCTGCTGTGGGAGCTGGAAGCGGTGGAGGTGCGCGCCCGTCCGCGGCCGCCGCTGACGGCCAGCGTGCTGGAAGCGCCCGAACGGGCCGTGCTGGCGGAGGAGCAGGTCAGCGAGCAGGCGCTGCGCGACTGGCTGATAAGGAACGAGCTGGCGCTGATCGTCACGCGCGACCAGACCAGTCGCGACCGGGCCGAGAAACAGCAGCCATACAATCTGCGCGTCCCCGGCGGCAAGCAGACCACGGCGCCGGACGCCGCCCAGGCCCGCGTCTATGACATCAGCCACTTCCAGATCTTCCAGGCCGACCAGCTGCGCGCCTACCCGGACCGCGCCGGCCGCCGCGTCCTCGCCCGGCCGATGCACGAGGCAACAGCCGGCGGCCGCGCCGCCAATCCGGCCCCGGCAGCGCTCGGATCCAGGTCAGCAGCAGCGGCTGCGCCAGCATCAGCGCCTCCCGGCAGCGTGCGCATTGCCGCCGACGGCTCGACCGCCGCCTTCGTCCCGGCCCGCCGCGCCTTAACCTGGCAAACCACCGACGCGCAAGGCAACGCGGTCGTCCGCGAACGCAACTGGGTCACTTTCCAGCCGGGCGAAATGCGCACCTGCGCCGCCTGCCACGGCGTAAACACCGCCACCCAGGCCGGACTAGGCAACCCGATCAACAAGCCGGAGGCCCTGCGCAGCCTGCTCGCCTACTGGAAAGCCAACTGGCAGCCCAACGCCAAGCCCGGCATCAGGCCGGACTGAGAGACTATGCCTTGCCCGCCGGGCGCCGGCTCGTCCACAGTCCCTCGCCCATGTACACCACCAGCGCACTCCAGATCACAACAAACCCGGCCATGCGTTCCGCCGAGAACGCCTCATGGAACACCCACAGCCCAAGCAGCATCTGAATCGTCGGCGACAGATACTGCAGCATGCCGAGCACGGCCATCGGAATGCGCCGCGCACCGGCCGCAAACAGCAGCAGCGGAATTGCGGTAATCGGACCGGCCGCCACCAGCAGCCAGCGCGTGGTATCGGCTGGTGCATTCAGGAAGGCGTTCTGGCCGTGCACGGTCAGCCACACGGTATACGCCACGGCCAGCGGGAACAGGATCAGCGTCTCGAAGGACAAGCCTTCCAGCGCCGCCAGTGCGGCCGTCTTGCGCAGCAGACCGTAGCCGCCGAAGGTAATGCCGAGGATCAGCGCGATCCAGGGCAACTGGCCGGCCTGGATGGTCAGCCACAGCACGCCCGAGGCGGCAATGGCCACGGCCAGCCACTGTCCGCGCCGCAGGTGCTCTTTCAGCACGATCTGCCCCAGCAGCACATTCACCAGCGGATTAATGAAATAACCGAGGCTGGCGTCGATCACGTGGCCGTTCTTGACCGCCCAGATATACACGAACCAGTTGGCGCTCAATAGCAGCGAACTGGCGACAAAGCTGGCCACCACCTTCGGCTTTTTCAGCACTTCCGGCAGCCAGCGCCACTGGCCGCGCGCGGTCAGCACGATGGCCAGGAACAGCAGCGACCACAGCATGCGGTGGGCCAGGATTTCGCTGGGCGGCACGGCGCCGATGGCATTGAAATACAGGGGAAACAGGCCCCAGCACAGGAAGGCGCCGGTGGCGTAAAGAACGCCGGGATTCACGGGGCCACCCCCGCAAATGGCGCGCCGTTGCGGCCGCGCTGGCAGTAAAGTGGCGAGGCGCGCTCGGCTTTGCAGATTTGCATGATTTTCTTTCCGTAAAGGAGGAAAATAACACAATTGCGGATATTGCACCGGGCCGCCCCTGCTTGCAATTTGAAGCGGGATGGCCTATTGTGCAACGCACCAAACCTTCGTAAGGTGAAAACTTGACGTCGCAACATAAGAAAAGCAGCCTCGCGGCCCTGACGCTGGCGGCGGTGGGTATCGTATACGGCGATATCGGCACCAGCCCTCTTTACACACTGAAAACCATCTTCGATCCGACCCACGGCCTGGTCCTGTCCCGCGACAACCTGCTGGGCGTCATCTCCTTGATCATCTGGGGCCTGGTGATGATCGTCTCCCTGAAGTACGTCAGCCTGGTCCTGCGCGCCGACAACCGCGGCGAGGGCGGCATCATGGCGCTGATGGCGCTGGCCCTGAATTCGGTGGCCAAGGTGGCCGGCAAATGGCACTTCCCCCTGCTGCTGCTGGGCACTTTCGGCGCCACCATGTTCTATGGCGACAGCGTGATCACGCCCGCCATTTCCGTGCTGGGCGCCATCGAGGGCCTGGAAGTCGCGGCCCCGGCGCTGGAGCAGTTCGTGGTGCCGCTCACCATTATTGTGCTGGTCACCCTGTATTCGGTGCAGCGCCACGGCACCGCCGGCATCGGCCGTTTCTTCGGCCCCGTGATGATGGTCTGGTTCCTCGCCCTGGCCGCCATGGGCGTGGTGAATATCCTGCAGGAGCCGGGCATCCTGGCCGCGCTGAACCCGGTGCACGGCTTCGAATTCCTGCTGCGTAACGGCTTTATCGCCTTTGTCGCCCTGGGCGCCGTGGTGCTGGCCTTTACCGGCGCCGAAGCGCTGTACGCCGACATGGGCCACTTCGGCAAGAAACCGATCCGCATGGCCTGGTTCCTGGTCTGCTTCCCGGCGCTGGCGCTGAACTACCTGGGACAGGGCGCCCTGCTGATCCGCAATCCGGACGCGGTCAACAATCCCTTCTTCAATATGCTGGATGCCTGGAGCGTATATCCGCTGGTCGTGCTGTCCACCATGGCCGCCGTGATCGCTTCCCAGGCCACCATTTCCGGCACCTTCTCCATGACCAAGCAGGCCATCGCCCTGGGACTGCTGCCGCGCATGCGCGTGCTGCACACCTCGGAAAGCCAGATCGGCCAGATCTATATCCCGATGGTCAACTGGCTGCAGCTGATCGTGGTGCTGCTGGCCGTGGTCGGCTTCCAGTCTTCGGACGCGCTGGCCGGCGCCTACGGTATCGCGGTCACCGCCACCATGCTGGCCACCACCGTGCTGACCTTCTTCGTGATCCGCTACCGCTGGCACCTGCCGCTGGTGCTGTGCTTCCTGGCCACCGGCTTCTTTATCGTGATCGACATTGCCCTGTTCTCGGCCAGCACGCTGAAGCTGCTGCACGGCGGCTGGCTGCCGCTGCTGCTGGGGACCGCGCTGTTTACCGTCATGCTGACCTGGCGCACCGGCCGCCACCTGGTGTTCAAGAACCTGGAAAAGCATGCGATTCCGCTGGAAGCCTTCCTGAATTCCCTGTTCATGGCGCCGCCGGTGCGCGTGCCGGGCACCGCCGTGTTCCTGCGCGGCGAGAGCGACGGCGTGCCGCACGCGCTGCTGCACAACCTGTCGCACAATAAGGTGCTGCACGAACGCGTGGTGTTCTTTACGGTGCACATCGTGGAAGAACCGTATGTGCCGGCCGACGAGCAGGTGAAAGTCACGGCCCTGGGCCACGAGTGCTACCAGCTGAACGTGCACTATGGCTTCAAGGACGAGCCGGACATGCCCAAGCTGCTCGACCAGTGCGGCTGCCAGGGCCTGACCTTCGAAATGATGGAGACGTCCTTCTTCATCGCGCGCCAGACCGTGATTTCCTCGCCGGGCGATGGCATGGCGCCATGGCGCGAGCACCTGTTCGTGGCCATGTCGCGCAACGCCCGTGCCGCGGCCGACTACTATCAGATTCCCCCCAACCGCGTGATCGAGCTGGGCACGCAGGTGGAAATTTGAGACAACAATTTGTAATTCTGTGTATGGCCGCTGGGTAAGGCCGGTGTCAGTCTGCTAAACTGCTGCTCCGGCTTCCCGACTACTATCAATATAGGTAAGACAAGATGAAATCGATGTTCAAACTGTTCGCTTCGCTGGCTTGCGCCGTGGCCCTGGTAGCCTGCGGCGGCGGCGGCTCCGATGACGAGACCACGCCAGTATCCAACCAGCCAGCCTTCAAGGCGATCGACACCGTGGTCGGCACCGGCGTAGAAGCCATTGCCGGCGACCAGCTGACCGTGCATTACACCCTGTACCTGTACTCCAGCACTGCTGCCGACAACAAGGGCGACAAGAAAGAAAGCTCGAAAGACGGCACCGGCACCCCGTTCACCTTCACCCTGGGCAAGGGCACCGTGATCCCGGGTTGGGAAAAAGGCGTTCCTGGCATGAAAGCCGGCGGCAAGCGCACCCTGATCATCCCGGCCGACCTGGCCTACGGCGCAGCCGGCTCCGGCACGGCGATCCCGCCGAACCAGGCGCTGGTCTTCGATATCGAACTGATTTCGATCAAGCGCTAAGCAGCACTGGTCGGCGCGAAAGCGCGCAAAACTGCGCCGACTGCGCAAAACGAAAAGGCCCCTCGCGGGGCCTTTTTTTTGGTTCATCGCGGATTAGCGGGATGACGCCTTACCGCGCGGCGCCTGCCTTGGAGTCCTTTCCGCGGCCTTCTTCTGACCGCTGCCAGGCAGGCGAAGCCAGACTGCTTTCCACGCATTGCGGTTGCCGCTGCCGCGCAGGTTGGCAGCTGCGACGGCGACATCGCCCGCTCGCCGAACATAATCGCATCGCCCTCGACCTGGGCGTGCATCTGGTTGTGGATTGCCTCGCAGATGAAGGGTTCGAGCGCTAAAGTGTCGGACCAGAAATGCCCGGTGAATTTGCCCAGGTCTTCCAGCGCACCGGAGGTACGCGGATGGGGGTAGTAGAGAGCTCGCATGATGGGGTCTCTAAAATGGGTTTTTTCCAAATGCTGCTATCGCTACCTAAGACTTACTAAACGGCGCAGCGCGTACTAAAAGTGCCGCCATGAACCACGCATACTGGAAATTCTCGCGGCTACTATTTCCTGGACGGCGCGAGTGCGTTTTAGTGCCCTGAATCGTGTCGAATCCGGCCCCATCATCGCGACAGCGATGCACTCCCCCCAGGAGTTACTGCCGGCGAGCTGGCTTAATCAGGCTGGCCAAGATTTTCCCGGAATTCCGCGATGAACCTTTCTTTTATCGCAGCATATCGATGTGCAGAATGCCGTCCTCGTCGTAAGGCGCGGAAATGGCCGCGAAGCCGAAGCTGGCATAAAAGGCCTCCAGGTGCGCCTGCGCCCCGATGCGGATGCGCTGCCCCGGGTACTGCGCCTCGGCGCGGCGGATGCCTTCCGCCACCAGCAGGCGGCCCGCGCCGCTGCCGCGTGCGGACTGCGCCGTGAGCACACGTCCCAGCGACATTTCAGGAAATTTCACGCCCGGTGCAATGCAGCGCAGATAGGCTGCCAGCTGGCGCTTGCCGTCGATGGTGCGCCAGCCCAGCAGGTGATACGCCTCCTGGTCCAGACCATCGAGGTCGGAATAAAAACACTGCTGCTCGATCAGGAACACTTCCTGCCGCTGCCGCAGCATTTCATATAAATCGTTGCTTGGGATACTGCCAAAGTCCAGCCACTGCCAGTCGATCATGGTCGCCTCATTGATGTGAGGCGACCATTGTATGACACCTTATACGATGTTCAGGGTCACGTCGATGTTGCCGCGGGTGGCGTTCGAGTAAGGGCACACTTTGTGCGCTTCTTCCACCAGCTTCTCGGCTACCGAGCGCTCAACGCCTGGCAGGGAGATGTCCATCTTCACTTCGATGCCGAAGCCTTGCGGGATCAGGCCGATACCGACGGTAGCGTTGATCGATGCATCGGCAGGAACGGCGATCTTGTCGCGGCCGCCAACAAATTTCAGGGCGCCGATAAAGCAGGCGGAGTAACCGGCAGCGAACAGCTGCTCAGGGTTTGCGCCGGCAGCGCCGTTACCGCCCAGTTCCTTGGGAGTGGTCAGCTTCATTTCGAAGGTGCCGTCGTTGGCCTTGGTGGTGCCTTCACGGCCGCCGGTGGAAGTTGCGCTGGTGCGGTACAGAACTTGTTGCAGGGACATGATGCTTCCTTTCAGTAAATTGTTAGCTATTAAGTAGCGTGCTATGCGTTTTAGGACTTTCCTTCATTTCGCAGCGCCCATGTACACACTATACATAGCGCGCGATTCAATTGCAAGCTATTTTTATCGAAAATTTTAAACGGCCGTTTCGAAGCCTTCCAGCACGTTGACGATATTCGTCCCCAGCTCGCGGCCCGCACTGCCGCCTTCCAGTATAAACACGGTAGGTACGCCGAGCCAGGCCAGCCGTTCGCCGGCGCGCAGATAGTCCGCCGCCTGCAGGCCGAAACCGCCATGCGCCTCGCCGGCCCAGGTATTGCCGCCCAGCGCCACCACCAGCGCTTCCGGGCGGTTCATGGAAATCCGCACGCACGCCGTCTCCAGCGCCGAAAACCAGGCCGAGGCTTCGCTGCGCGGCGCCAGCGCGATATTCACGTTGTAGCCGTTGCCGGGACCACCGCCCGTTTCGTCGGCATGGCCGGCAAACCAGGGGTAGCTGCGCTGTGGATCGGCGTGAATGGACAGGCACAGCACGTCGGCCCGGTTGTAGAAGATGGCCTGTGTGCCGTTGCCGTGGTGGTAGTCCAGGTCCAGCACGGCGACGCGCGCCAGGCCGTCGTCCAGCAGGTGCTGGGCGGCCAGCGCCGCATTATTCAGGTAGCAGCCGCCGCCCATGGCGTCCGGGCCGGCATGGTGGCCCGCCGGACGGGTCAGGGCAAAGCTGCCGCGCTCGCCCACGCGCAGGGCGTGCGCGGCATTGATGGCGCAGTCGGCGCCGGCCTTGGCCGCGGCCCAGGTCCCGGCGCAGAGCGGCGTCAGCGTATCCATCGAATACAGGCCGAAGCGGGCGCCGAAGTCTTCCGGCTCGATATCCGAACGCAGGTTGCGGATCACCGCCACGGAAGGGAAGGCTTCCCGTCCCGCATTGGCGGGCGACTGGGCCAGCCACTCGCTCCAGGCGGTGCGCAGGAAATGCAGGTAGCGCGGACTGTGCGCCCGCTCCAGCGACACCGGCGGCACGCTGTGCGGCGTAACGATCTGGCCCAGGCCGCGCCGGCCCAGTTCGGCCAGCACGATCTCGGCCCGTTCCGGCTGGTCCGGCGCAGGCGCCGGGGCGCCGCCCGCCAGCACGTGGCGGAGGCGCTGCTGTGCATGCTGTTCGTTATAGAAGGTCAGCAAGGTAGCGGGTCAGTGCATCAGATGACGCTGTTCGGACACAGATTGCTGTTGCGGTAAGCGGCCACGTAATCGTCGAAGCTGCCGGTCTGGGTGCGTTCCAGTTCCTCCTGCTCGGCAATCGAGGTGCGCGCCAGCTGCTCATAATAAGCCTGTTCTTCGGCGCTGGGCGCATGCGCGCGGAAGTACGCTGCGTGCTGCTCGCTCTGGCGCAGTGCGAAGTCGGCAAAGGACTTGCCGTTGGCGCGCAGCTCGGCCAGCACGCGCGCCGACGGGGTCAGGTCCGGATCGTTCAGCTTGGCGATCTGGGCGTCCAGCGTCTGCACGTGTTCCCGGCCGCCTTTTTCGCGGTCCAGCAGCTCCGCCACCGGGCGCAGCTTTTCCACCATCTCCAGGCCCCAGTCCTGCAGCGACACGTCGTCGCTATCGCGCTTCAGCGTCAGGCCCGGACGGCGGCCTTCCTTCACGGTGCGGCCGAAGTTACGCGCCAGCACTTCGCCGGCTTCCGGCGTGATGGGCGGGCTTTCTTCCAGTGCGCAGAAGAGCAGGAACACGTCCAGGAAGCGGCCGGTGGCGACGTTGATGCCGACCGGCTCGTAGGGATCGACGTCCATGCAGCGCACTTCGATGTACTGCACGCCGCGGTTGCACAGCGCCTGGATCGGCCGCTCGCCGGTGCGGATCACGCGCTTCGGCCGGATGGTCGAGTAATACTCGTTCTCGATCTGGATCACATTGGTCGATAGCTGCACCCACTCGCCATTCACCTTGGTGCCGACTTTCTGGTACGGCTGGTAAGGCTGGTTGACGGCGCGCGTCAGCGTGGCGACATAGGCATCCAGGCTGTTCTCGTGCGGATGCAGGCCGGACTGGGCTTCGTTCTGGTAACCCAGGTCGCTCATGCGCAGGCTGGTCGCATACGGCAGGTACAGCGTGTCGGACGACAGCGTTTCCAGCTTGTGCGGGCGGCCGCGCAGGAAGTTGCTGGCCAGCGCAGGCGAGGCGCCGAACAGGTACATCAGCAGCCAGCTGTAGCGGCGGAAATTGCGGATGGTGGCCAGGTAGGCTTCCGACTGGTAAGCCTTGGGCGTGATATGGGTCGCGCCCTCGTTCTCGGCCAGCACGCGCCACAGCTCTTCGTCCAGCGAGTAGTTATAGTGGATGCCGGCAATGCACTGCATCGCCTTGCCGTAGCGCAGCGCCAGGCCGCGCCGGTACACGTGCTTCAGCATGCCCAGGTTGGACTTGCCGTACCAGGCGATCTCGATCTCGTCTTCCGGCGGCAGCGCGCACGGCATGGACTGGCTCCACAGCAGTTCGTCGCCCAGCTTGGTGTAGCTGAAGCGGTGGATGCCATCCAGTTTTTGCAGCGTTTCGGCGATGTCGTGCTCGGCCGGGGTAATGAATTCCAGCAGCGTTTCCGCGTAGTCGGTGGTGATGTGCGGGTTGGTCAGGGCCGAGCCAAGCGGCGCCGGATGCGGCGTGCGCGCCAGCTGGCCGTGCTTGTCGACACGCAGGGTTTCTCGCTCAATGCCGCGCAGGCCCCCACCCAGCACCGCACGGTGCTTGTCGTCGGCCAACAGGGCCAGGCGGCGAGTCAGTAGATTGGACAATTTGCTCTTCCTTTCTTGTGCAGCAATCAAGGGTGCGAGAGTAACCGAAATTGGCCGACCGCGTTGGCTGGCGGAAAAAAAGGTCATTTTAGCAAAATTGACCGCCTGACCTTGCCCGCCTCGCTTTTGCCAAAGCGGACAGAATGTTTGGCAAAAATGAAAATTTCGTGATTTGTTTACACCTACCCATAATCGTAGCCGAAACCATACGGAGACGAAGATGAGTCAGTCTGATCACGCTTACCAATCGGTATTGTTTATCGATGCCGGTGTTCAGGATGCCGACCAGCTGCTGGCCGGCATTGGCGACGACGTGCTGGTGGTCCGCCTGGACGGCCGCCGCGACGGCGTCGAGCAGATCGCGCAAGTCCTGCGCCACCACCGGGGGCTGGATAGCGTCCAAATTGTCTCACACGGCGCCGAAGGTTGCCTGCAGCTAGGCAGTACCCGGCTGGACGAGGCCGCCATCGGCCGCTACCAGGATGCGCTGGCCGACTGGGGCACCGCCCTCGGCCCCGGCGGCGACCTGCTGCTGTATGGCTGCGCCGTGGCCGAAGGCGTTCGCGGCCGCGCCTTTGCCGATGCGCTGGCGGACGCCGCCTGCGTCGATGTGGCCGCCTCCACCGACCTGACCGGCGCCGGCGGCGACTGGGACCTGGAATATGCCCACGGCGCGATCGAGGCGCCTTCGGCCATCAGCTACGCGGCCCAGGAAGCGTATGGCGAGAGCCTGGCCCTGATCAACGGCGGCGTGGCCGGCGTCATCAACTTCAGCGGCTTCACCATCAACTCCCTGCTGCAGGGCCTGACCTCCGGCATCAGCGCCGGCCAGATCATCCATGCCGACAATGTGGTGGCCGGCCTGGACGTGTACGCCAGGAGCTCGGGCGGCGGCGGGCTGACCATCAACGGCGTCGGCCCCGGCCTGCTGTCGTCCTACCTGAGCGTGAACGGCTTCCTCACCGCACCCGAATACGTCGAACTGCGCGCCGACAGCGGCATTTTCAACCTGACCAGCCTGAAACTGGGCAGCGGCGACCTGGGCTGGCTGCTGTCCGGCAAATTTACCGTGCAGGCGCTGGACGCCAGCTACGCGCCCACCGGCACGCCGGTCATTCTGAGCGGCGTCACGATCGGCACCTTCGGCACGCTGTCGCTGGCCGGCAATTCCGACTTCGTGGGCATCGGCGGCGTGCGCATCAGCGCCAGCATCGGCGCCCAGATTGCCATCGACGACATCGCCATTGCCAGCCCGCGCCTGGCGGTGGGCGTCTCGGCGGCCGCCTACAACGCCGGCACCGGCGTGCTGACCGTGACCGCAGTCGGCATCAACGCCGGCGACGCCATCGACCCCAGCAAGTTCACCATCACCGGCCAGGGCGGCAGCTACACGCTGACCTCGCCCGTGGTCAGCGCCCTCAGCGGCACGCTGGTATCGATCACGCTCAACGCGGCGGACAAGCTGGCGCTGAACGGCATCCTGAACAATAACGGCGCGCTGGGCGTGGACGGCACCACCTTCAACCTGGCTGCCGCCGCCAACTGGGACACCAACCTGGGCGGCGGCCTGGACCTGACCGCCAACGCCATCATTGTCAGCAATGTGCAGGCGCCCACCATCACCTCGGCCAGCTACAACGCCACCACCCACGTGCTGAGCGTGACCGGCAACAACCTGGTCGGCATTGTCGGCCTGGCCAACGACATCAGCGTCGCCAAGCTGCAGCTGCGCGGCGAGGGCGGCGCCACCCGCTTCCTCAGCACCTCGGGCAACGTGGACGTGACCAGCGCCAGCTCTTTCTCGGTCACGCTGGCCGGCGCCGACATCGCGGCCGTGGAAGCGCTGTTCAACAAGGACGGCACCGCTTCCAGCGGCGGCACCAGCTACACCCTGGCGGCCGGCGACGACTGGAACAGCGTGATCGGCAACCTGAATATTGCCGTCGGCAGCGTGCCGGTGGTGGTCTCGAACACCGCCAACAGCGCGCCGGCCATTAGCGGCGCCGCCAGCGCCGGCGTCAACGACAACGCCACCATCAAGCCGTTTGCCGGTGTGACCGTGGCGGACGCCAACGGCGACAACGTCAGCATGACCATCAGCTACAACGGCGCCAACGGCGCCCTGAGCGGCAGCGGCCTGTCCGGCACGGCCGGCAATTACACGCTGAGCGCAGCCAGCCCCTCGGCCCTGACCAGCGCGCTGAAAGGCCTGACCTTTACCCCCACCGCCAACCAGGCGGCCATCGGCGTCAACGTCAACACCACCTTCACCCTGACCGCTACCGACAGCAAGGGCCTGGCCGGCACGCCCAACACTGCCACCGTGATTACCGCCACCTCGGTCAACGATGCGCCGGTGCTGGGCGGTACTGCCGCCGGTCAGGGCATGGCCGCCGGGTCCACCGTGCGTCCGTTCAGCAGCGTGACGCTGAACGATCCCGATGTCGGCGCCGCCGTCATTGTCACCATCACGCCCGACAGCGCGGCCAAGGGCTTCTTCACGCCTGCGTCGCTGAGCGCGGCCGGCTTTGCCACCACCGATGGCGGCATCAGCTATACCCATGCCGCCGCTGCGCCCGGCGCGGCCCAGGCCGCCCTGCAGAACCTGGTGTTTCAGAGCACGGCAGGGATGAACGCCACCACCACCTTCACCGTCAGCATCAACGATGGCTCGGTCATCGTCAGCAACAGCGCCACCACCGTGATTTCCGCCGCGCCCAGCACCACCACGGTGCTGAGCGCCAGTTTCTCGGCCGACACCGGCATCAGCAGCAGCGACCTGATCACGCGCACCGCGGCGCAGACCCTGTCCGGCACCCTGAGCGCGGGCCTGGCCAGCGGCGAGCGGGTTGAAGTCTCGCTGGATAACGGCGCCAGCTGGACCACGGCCACGGCCGGCACCGGCGCCACCAGCTGGACACTGGCGGGACAGACCCTGAGCGGCTCCGGCACGCTGCAGGTGCGCGTCGCCAATATCGGCGGCAGCAGCACGCCGTTCAGCGCGAACTACACGCTGGACACCACGGCGCCCACCACCACCCAGGGCAGCGTGGCCTTCTCGGCCGACACCGGCAGCAGCAGCAGCGACCTGATTACCCGCACCGCGGCGCAGACCATCAGCGGCACCCTGAGCGCCAATCTGGCGGCGGACGAGCACGTCGAAGTCTCGCTGAACAACGGCGCCACCTGGAGCACCGCCAGCGCCGCCGCCGGCAGCAGCAGCTGGTCGCTGGCCGGCGTCACGCTGGCGGGCAGCGGCACCATGCAGGTGCGCGTGGTGGATGCGGCCGGCAACGCGGGACCAGCCAGCAGCAATCCCTACGTACTGGATAGCGTGGGGCCGAGCGCCAGCCTGGGCGTGCTGGTGGACATCCTGCGCGCCGGCGACAGCGCGCAAGTCACGGTCACCTTCAGCGAGCCGCCGGTGGACCTGACGCTGTCCGACTTCCAGGGCGTGAACGGCGCAGTCTCCAACCTGCAGGCCACGGCCAATCCGCGCGTGTATACGCTGGACTTCACGCCGGTGCCGGGCCTGGGCGGGCTGCTGGGCAGCGTGCTCCTGCCGCAGGGCAGCTACACCGATGCGGCCGGCAATCCCGGCGGCGCCGGCGTCACGATCGGCATCAGCATCGTGCTGGGACCGAGCGTGGTGGTAACCGCCGACACGCTGGCGCTGAAAGCCGGCGAGACCGCCAACATCACCTTTACCTTCAGCGAAGCGCCGACCGGCTTTGCGGCGAACGATATCGTGACCAGCGGCGGCACCCTGAGCGGCCTGACGCAAACCCTGAATCCGGCGGTGTACACGGCGCAGTTCACGCCCGGCGCCAACTTTACCGGCAACGCCTCGGTGGCGGTGACCAGCGGCAGCTATGCCGGTCTGCTCGGGCTGCTGTCCGGCGGCGGCGGCAGCACGCCGCCGATTGCCGTCGATACCAGGCTGCCCACGCTGGCGATCACCAGCAGCCTGCCGGCGGTGCACATGGGCGACACGGCCACCATTACCTTCACCTTCAGCGAAGTACCGGTCGGCTTCACGGCCGGCGATATCGCCGTTACCGGCGGCGCACTGAGCGGCCTTGCCGCGACCGCCAATCCGCTGGTGTACACGGCCGTCTTCACGCCGGCCGCGAATACGGCCAGCGGCTCGGCCAGCATCACGGTGGCCGGCGGCAGTTACACCGACCCGGCCGGCAACGCGGGCGTGGCCGGCCCCTCGCCCTCGATCAGCATCGATACGCTGGCGCCAGCGGCCGGCGGCGCCAGCGTGGCGTTTTCCGCCGACACGGGCGCCAGCAGCAGCGACCTGGTGACCCGTACCGCGGCCCAGACCATCAGCGGCACGCTGACCGGCGCGCTGGGCGCAGGCGAAGTGGTGCAGGTTTCGCTGGACAACGGCCAGACCTGGGTCAACGCCACTGCGGCGGCGGGCGCCAGCAGCTGGAGCCTGTCCGGCCGTACGCTGACCGGCAGCGACACCCTGCAGGTGCGGGTGGCCGATGCGGCCGGCAATACCGGCCCCGTCTTCAGCGCCGCCTATGTGCTGGACAGCACCGCGCCCACGGTCGCCATGGCCAGCGACGCCACCGCCCTGCGCTCCGGCGAGACGGCCAACCTGACCTTCACCTTCAGCGAAGCGCCGTCCAACTTCACGGCCGCCTCGCTGAACGTTAGCGGCGGCGCCATCAGCGGCTTCGCGGCCACTGCCAATCCGCTGGTGTACACGGCCGTGTTTACGCCCACCGCCGGCCAGTCCGGCGTCAGCGCCTCGATCTCGGTCAAGGCCGGCGGCTACACCGACCTGGCCGGCAATAGCGGCCAGGCCAGCAGCGCGCTGCCGATTGCCGTCAACACCCTGCTGCCTTCGCTGACCATCGGCAGCAGCGACAATGCACTGAAAGCCGGCGAAACCGCGCAGCTGACCTTTACCTTCAGCCAGGCGCCGGCCGGCTTTAGCGCCGGCGACATCAGCGTCAGCAATGGCACGCTGAGCAACTTCACCGCGACTGCCAACCCGCTGGTGTACACGGCCACCTTCACCCCGGCGGCCGGCCTGAATGGCGCCACCGCTTCCGTCTCCGTGGCCGCCAACAGCTACACGGACGCGGTCGGCAATGGCGGCACCGCTGCCGCCGGTCCCAGCATCAGCATCGATACCCTGCTGCCGAGCGTCGCCATCACCAGCAGCACTGCTGCCGTGAAGGCCGGCGAAACGGCGCAGATCACCTTCACGTTCAACGAGGCGCCGCAAGGCTTCACGGCCGGCGACGTGGTCACCACGGGCGGTACGCTGAGCGGCTTTGCCGCCACCGCCAATCCGCTGGTGTACACCGCGCTGTTCACGCCCACGGCCGGCCTGCAAAGCAGCCAGGCCAGCATCACCATTGCCGGCGGCGCGTTTACCGATGCGGCAGGCAACGCGAATACCGCATCGGCCACGCCGCCGCTGGCAGTCGATACGCTGGCGCCGACCGCGGTGGCGGGCACGGTCCTGTTCTCGGCCGATACCGGATCGAGCGCCACCGATCTGGTCACGAATACCGCCAGCCAGACCATCAGCGGCACGCTGGGCAGCCTGCCCGGTCCGGGCGAAACGGTGGAAGTCTCGCTCGACAACGGCGCTACCTGGACTGCCGCCACCACCGTCGGCAATGCCTGGACGCTGAGCGGACAAACGCTGGCCGGCAGCAATATGCTGCAGGTGCGCGTCAGCGACGCGGCCGGCAACCACGGTCCGCTGTTCTCGGCCGCCTATGTGCTGGATACCGTCGCCCCCGGCGGCGCTGCCGCCAGCAGCGCGCCGGCGCTGAAAGCCGGCGAAACTGCCACCCTCACGTTCACCTTCAGCGATGCGCCAGTGGGCTTCACGGCGGGCGATATCAGCGTCAGCGGCGGCACGCTGAGCGGTTTCACGGCCACCGCCAACCCGCTGGTGTACACGGCCCTCTTCACGCCGGCGCCGGGCACCGATGGCGGCAGCGCATCGATTGCCGTCACCGGCGGCAGCTACACCGATGCGGCCGGCAATCCCGGCGCCGCCATCAACCTGCCGGCCATCGCCTTCGATACGCAGGCGCCGGCCACCACCGGCACCGGCGTCAGCTTCTCCAGCGACAGCGGCGGCGCCGACCTGATTACCAATATCGCCGCCCAGACCATCAGCGGCGCCCTGAGCGCCAACCTGCAGGCCGGCGAAACGGTGGAAGTCTCGCTGGACCACGGCGTGACCTGGAGCACCGCCAGCGCCGGCGCGGGCAGCGCCGGCTGGTCGCTGGCCGGCCAGACCCTGCAAGCGGGCGCCGGGCGCGATATCCAGGTGCGCGTCAGCGACGCCGCCGGCAACCATGGCAGCGCCTTCACGGCCGCCTACACGCTGGACCAGGCCGCGCCCGCGCTGCAGATCAGCAGCAGCAAGACCATCCTGAACAGCGCCGACACGCCCGTTATCACCTTCACCTTCAGCGAAGCGCCAAGCGGTTTCACGGCAGGCGACATCAGCGTCAGCGGCGGCACGCTGAGCGGCTTCACGGCCACCGCCAATCCGCTGGTGTACACGGCCATCTTCACGCCGGCGGCGGGGCAGGTGGCGGGCGTCGGCAATATCTCGGTGGCGGCCAACAGCTTTACCGACACGGCCGGCAACAACAACGGCGCCGCCAGCCTGCCGACGATGACCTATTCCACGGTGGCGCCCGGCCTTTCCATCACCAGCAACGTCGCCACCCTGAAGGCGGGCGAAACGGCGGCCATCAGTTTCAAGTTCAGCGTCCCGCCGATCGGCTTCACGTTCAGCGACATAGCGGTCAGCGGCGGCACCCTGAGCGGCTTTACGCCCACCGCGGACCCGCTGCTGTACACCGCCGTGTTCACGCCGGGCGCCGGCACGGCGCACGGCACGGCCGGCATCAGCGTTGCCAACGGCGCCTTCAAGGATGCGCTGGACAACCTCGGCGTGGGCGGCAGCATGCCGCCCATCAGCATCGACACGGTCGCGCCCACGCTGGCCATCAGCAGCAGCGCCGCAGCGCTGAACGGCAGCGGCAGCTCCACCATCACCTTTACCTTCAGCGAAGCACCGGCCGCCTTCAGCCTGGGCGACATCAGCGCCACCAACGGCACCCTGTCCAACCTGGTGCAAAGCGCCAACCCGCTGGTGTTTACCGCCACCTTCACGCCCGCCGCCAATGTGGCGGGCGCGAGCGCCTTGGTCAGCGTGGCGGCGGGCGCCTTCGCCGACCTGGCGGGCAACGGCGGCATCGCTTCCACCTCGGCCGCCATCAGCATCGATACGCTGGCGCCGTCCCTGGCCGGCAGCAGCCTGCTGTTCTCGGCCGACACCGGCAGCAGCGGCACCGACCTGATTACCCGCACGGCGTCGCAAACCATGGCCGGCACGCTGAGCGGCGGCGTACTGGCGGTGGGCGACGTGGTGCAGATCTCGATGAACCATGGCGCCAGCTGGGTCAACGCGGCTACCTCGGTGGGCGGCAGCAGCTGGGCGCTGAGCGGGCAGACCCTGAGCGCCGGCAGCAACCAGGTGCAGGTGCGGGTGCTGGACGGCGCCGGCAATGCCGGCGCTGTTTCGTCCTTCAACTATGTGCTGGATACCAGCGCGCCAACCGTCGCCCTGAGCAGCGATGCCAGCGCCCTGCGCGCCGGGCAGACGGCTACCATTACCTTCACCTTCAGCGAAGCGCCGGCCGGCTTTACGCTCGGCGACCTGATCGCCACCGGCGGCACGCTGAGCGGCTTTGCGGCGACCGCCAATCCGCTGGTGTACACGGTGGTGCTGACGCCCACGCCCGGCTTCAGCGGCAGTGCCAGCGTCTCGCTCGGCAACAACCTGTACACGGATGGCGCCGGCAACACCGGCGCCGGCGGCAACATCCCGTCGATCAGCGTGGATACCCAGGTGCCCACGCTGTCCATCGTGTCCAGCGCCTCGGTGCTGAAGGCCGGCGACACGGCAACCGTCACCTTTACCTTCAGCGATGCGCCTGCCGGCTTTGCGCTGGGCGATATCGCGGCCACCAACGGTACGCTGTCGAACCTGGTGCAGACCGCCAATCCGCTGGTGTACACCGCCACCTTCACGCCTGCCGCCAACACGCCTGCCACCAGTGCGGTCATCAGCGTGGCGGCCGGCCTGTACGCGGATGCGGCGGGCAATCCCGGCACCTCGGCCAGCACCTCGCCCATTGCGCTGGATACCGATGTGCCGGCCAGCAGCGGGCTGTCGGTTTCCTTCTCGGCCGACAATGGCGCCAGCAGCAGCGACCTGGTAACCAACGCCACGCTGCAGATCATCAGCGGCACGCTGGATACGCCGCTGGCAGGCGGAGAAAAAGTCGAAGTGTCGCTGGACAACGGCGTCACCTGGCTGACGGCGCTGGCAACCGGCCCGGCGGCCTGGTCGCTGGCGCCGCAGCAGCTGACCGGCAGCGGCACGCTGCAGGTGCGCGTTGCCGACGTTGCCGGCAACCACGGTCCGGCCTTCTCGGCCGGCTATGTGCTGGACCTGGTGGCGCCCACCATGACGGTTACCAGCAGCGCCACCGCACTGAAAGCCGGCGAATCGGCGACGCTGACCTTTACCTTCAGCGAAGCGCCGACCGGCTTTACCGTCGGCGATCTGGCGCCCATCAACGGCACGCTGAGCGGCTTTACCGCCACCGCCGATCCGCGCGTCTATACCGCTGTGCTGACGCCAGCGGCCGGCCTGGCCGGCGCAGCCAGCGGCGTCACGCTGGCGCCGGGACTGTACACGGATGCCGCTGGCAATGCCGGCGCTGCGGTGGCTTCGCCGCTGATCACGGTCGATACCGCAGCGCCCGCGCTGCAGATCACCAGCAGCAGCAATAACCTGAAGATCGGCGAATCGGCCACGCTGACCTTTACCTTCAGCGAGCTGCCGGTCGGCTTCGGCCTGGGCGATATCAGCGTCAGCGGCGGCACGCTGAGCGGCTTCGGCATGACGGCCAACCCGCTGGTGTACACGGCCATGTTCACGCCCGCGGCGGGCGTGCCGGGCGGCAGCGCTTCGATCGACGTTGGCATCGGCAGCTATCTGGATGGCGCCGGCAATCCCGGCGCCGGCTTCTCGCTGCCGATCCTGTACAACACGCAGGCGCCGAGCACCACCGGCGGCGCGCTGACCTTCTCCAGCGATACCGGCATCAGCAATACCGACCTGATTACCAGCAATCCGCTGCAAAGCATCAGCGGCACCCTGAGTGCACCACTGGCCGCGGGCGAGGTGGTGGAAGTCTCGATGGATAATGGCCAGAACTGGACGCCCGCCACCTCGGCCATGGGCGGCAGTGCGTGGGCGCTGGCAACGCCGGTGCTGCTGACCGGCAGCGGCACCGTGCAGGTACGCGTGACGGACAGCGCCGGCAACCACGGTCCGGCCCAGTCCAGCGCTTACGTGCTGGATGCCATCCCCCCCGGCGTGTCCATCAGCAGCAGTAGCGCCATCATGAAGGCGGGCGAGGTCGCCACGCTGACCTTTACCTTTACCGAGGCGCCGCAGGGCTTCACGGCCGGCGACCTGGTGGTCAATGGCGGCAGTATCAGCGGCTTCGCGCCGACCGCCAACCCGCTGGTGTACACGGCCAGCTTCACGCCCACGGCCGGCTTCAACGGCAGCGCCAGCGTGGTGCTGAACGCGGCCAGCTACTCCGACGCAGCCGGCAACGCCGGCCTGGCCGCCGCGCTGCCGGCGATCACCGTCGATGCCCAGCCGCCTTCGCTGCTCATCACCAGCAGCGCGGCTGCACTGAAGGCGGGCGAAACGGCCACCATCACCTTTACCTTCAGCGAAGCGCCGCTGGGCTTCGCGGCCGGCGACGTCACCGTGACCGGCGGTACGCTGGGCAGCTTCATTGCCACCGCCAATCCGCTGGTGTACACGGCGCTGTTCACGCCCACGCCGGGCATGGCCAGCGGCGCAGCGAGTATCAGCGTGGCGCCGAATGTGTACAGCGACACGGCCGGCAACAGCGGTCTGGGCGGCTCGGCTCCGGCCATCACCATCGACACGCTGGCGCCGCTGGCCGCCGCCTCCGGCGCGCCGGTGTTCTCGCTCGATACCGGCAGCAGTGCGACCGACCTGGTCACGTCCGTTGCCGCGCAAACCATCACGGGCAAGCTGTCGGCCCTGCTGGCGGCGGGCGAGATGGTCATGGTTTCCTTCGACAACGGCAACAACTGGTCGCAGGCCACGGCCAGCGCCGGCACCGACACCTGGTCGCTGGCGCATACCCTGAGCGGCAGCGGCACGATGCACGTGCGGGTGCAGGACGTGGCCGGCAATTTCAGCGCGCCCGGCATCCATGCCTATGCACTGGACCAGTCGCAGCCTACCGTCACCATCAGCAGCGATGTGGCGACCGCCAACGGCGTCACCCCGGCGCTCATCACCTTCACCTTCTCGGAACCGCCGGTCGGCTTCAGTGCCGCCGATATTTCCGTCACCGGCGGCACACTGGGAGCGCTGACCGCCACCGCCGACCCCAAGGTGTACACGGCAAGCTTCACGCCGGCCGCCGGCGTGGCGGGCGCTCCCGCCACGATTAGCGTCGGTAACGGTTATATGGATGCGGCGGGCAATGGCGGTAGCTCCGGCGCCATTCCCTCGCTGCAGATCGACACCGTGCCGCCCACGGCAGCAGCCAGCGGCGGCCTGCAGTTCTCGTCCGACAGCGGCACGGCAGGCGACCTGATTACCAATGATCCGTCGCAGACCATGAGCGGCACGCTGAATGCGCCACTGGCGGCGGGCGATACGGTGCAGGTTTCCATCGACAACGGCCAGACCTGGCACACCGCGAACGTCAGCGGCACCAGCTGGGACCTGAACCTGACGCTGTCCGGCAGCGGCATCCTGGTGGTGCGCGTGGCCGATGCGGCGGGCAACTTCAGCACGGCGGTATCGGCGCCGTACACCATCGACACGCAGGCGCCGGGCGTCGTCATTACCAGCAACCGCCCCACGATCGGCGCCAACCAGACTGCCACGCTGACCCTCACGCTGAGCGACCCGGCGCTGCTGACCCTGGCGGACATCATCCTTACCGGCGGCGGCACCCTGAGCAACTTCAGCGGCAGCGGCACCACCTACACGGTGAATTACACACCGCCCGCCAACAGCACCGCACCCGTCACAATCAGCGTTGGCGGCAATCTGTTTACCGACCCGGCGGGCAATGCCAGCGCGCCGTCCACGCCGCTGGTGCTGAACGTGAACACCACGCCCACCGGGCCAGGCGGCACGCCATCCACGGTTGACGGGGTGGATGTGGTGTTTGGCAGCGGCACCGATGCGCGTACCGGCCTGGCCACGCACAGTTTCTCCGTGCCCATTGTGACCGCCACGCGCGCCGAGGACAGCACCACGCCGCATGCTGCGCTGGCCGATATCCCGATTGGCGTCAGCGGCGGCAAGGCGCTGACGGTCAGCCTGCCGGTAGGCAGCGGCTTCGAATCGAACGGCCTGGAGGCGCCGGTTGGCGGTGCGCAGGCGCTGACCGACCTGATGGGCCGCATCGGCGACAGCAGCAGCGCGGCCGACCGTGCCGCGATGCAAGCGCAGACCGCGCAATATCTTGCCGGGCTGCCGTCCGGTTCGCTGCAACAGCACACCACGCTGACATTGAAGGGCGCCGCCAGCTTCGGCAATCCGGTGCTGGTGACGGGCGGCGCCGGCAGCGGCGGCGTGGCGCTGGTGATCGATACGCGCCAGATGGCCGATGCCCACCTGAAGCTGGACAACGTGGATTACGCGGCCATTGCCGGCGCGGCCACGGTGCGCGGCGGCGCCGGCCAGAATTTCATCACGGGTGACGGCGCGGCGCAGAACATCGTGCTGACCGCCGGCAGCGATAACGACACGCTGTACGGCAACGGCGGCAACGACGTGCTGGGCACGGCGGGTGGCAACGATGTGCTGGACGGTGGCGATGGCCGCGACATCCTGTTTGCCGGCGGCGGCAACGACCAGTTGCATGGCGGCGCCGACAACGATGTGCTGCAGGGTGGCCGCAGCGATACCGGCGAGTGGCAGTTCTTCCTGCGCGCCGACGGTACGGTGGTGGGGCGGCACCAGATGCAGCTGACCGATCCGGCCGCCACTGAAACCATTACTGCGGGCGAACTGAATAGCGGCGTGGCCTTGCTGGGCTTTGCGCATGAAGCCGCGGCGCGCCTCGGCAATCTGTCGCTGCTGTATCACGCCGCTTTCGACCGCACCCCCGACCTCGGCGGCCTGACCTTCTGGAGTGCGCGCGACCTGACGCCGGAGCAGTTCGCCACCGGCTTCCTGATGTCGCCGGAAGCCGTGACTGGCCTGATGACGCTGAGCGATCACGACTTCACGGCCACGCTGCTGTCGAATACGCTGGGCCGGCAGGCTACGGAAGCCGAGCTGGCGCCGTGGCTGGCGCAGCTGTCCGGCAGCGGCCTGGCGGCGCGCGCTGCGCTGCTGTCGAAGATCGCGCTGACGGCGGAGCACAAGGCCGCATGGGTCACATCCAACGGCGTGGCGCTGGGCGGCGATACGCTGGACCAGGAGCAGGGCTGGATCGGCGGCTCGGGCAACGACCGGCTGGAAGGCGGTCCCGGTTCCGACCTGCTGGTGGGGGGCGATGGCGTCGATACCGTGGTGTACGGCGGCACGGCAAAGAACTACAGCATCGCGCTGGACCGCGACGGCAATGTGATGATCGGCGAGCCGGAAGGCAGCATGGATACCGTGCGCCAGATCGAGCAGGGCGAGTTCAATGGCGACCTGCGCGACCTGCGCTTCACGCAGGAGGATGCTGCCACGCTGCAGGAACTGGGCATGCTGTACCACCTGACGCTGGGCCGTGCCGGTGATTTCAACGGCTTCCGGTTCTGGCTGAATACCGGCCTGGAAGGCAGCGCCCTGGCCAGCGGCTTCGTCAATTCGGTGGAATTCATCCAGCGCTTCGATACCCTGGACGATGCCGCCTTCGTGCGCCTGCTGTACAGCAACCTGCAGCAAGGGGTGAGCGCGGCGACCGTGCAGACCTGGGATGCATATCTGGATAACCACAGCCGCAGCGAGCTGGTGGCGCTGCTGGCGAACGACATCACGCTGGTCGGCACGCAGTTCGGTGCGCAGGGATTGGGTCTGATTGGCAGCTTGTAAGCAGCAAGCCGAAAACGCGTTGCATAATGGGTTCATGTGCCCATGGGGAGCGCCTGCATGCTTGCTATTTCCGGCTATGAGTCCGTCCGTCCGAGCATCCTGATCATCGACGATGAACGCGAGGAACAGCGCGTGCTGACCGAGCTGCTGCGCCGCCAGCAGTATCACGTGCTTGTTGCTAGCGATGGCAAGACCGGCTATCAGAGTGCACTGGCGGAGCGGCCGGACCTGATCCTGCTCGATGTGCGCATGCCGGAGCTGGATGGCTTTGCCACCTGCCGCCTGCTGAAAGCCGATCCGCTGACCTGCGCCATTCCCGTCATCTTCCTCAGCGCGCTGGACGAGCCCGACGAACGCGTGGCGGGCCTGGTGATTGGCGGCGTCGATTTCGTCGCCAAGCCCTATCTGCCGGCGGAAGTGTTTGCCCGCGTGCGCATCCACCTGGAACTTTCCGGTAACCGGCGCCTGCCACCGCCGGTTACCGCCGCGCCGCCGCCGCACCATCCGGACGCGGTGCTGGCCACGGCCGCCATGCAGCTGCTCGACGACTGCGTCGGCATGCAGCTCTCGCTGGCCGGCATTGCCCATGCGCTGGGCACCTATGAGAAGCGGCTGTCGCAAGCCTTCCGCCTGTATGCGGGGACCACGGTGTTCGGCTATCTGGCCGAAGCGCGCATGACGCGCGCGCGCCAGCTGCTGACCGATACCGATATGAGCGTGCAGCAGATCGCCGAACAGACGGGCTTCCGCAGCGCGGCCAATTTTGCGACCGCCTTCCGCGAGCGGATGGACGCCACGCCGACGGCTTACCGCCAGGCAGCGCGCCAGGCCGTGCTGCCATGAGCGGCGCGCAGGCGGACGCGGCGCGGGTCCGGGCGCGGCTGCTGTCGCGCATCAATCATGAGCTGCGTGCGCCGCTGGCGCGCATTGCCGCGCTGGCGGCCGGCGGCAATGGCGGCGATGTGCTGCAGGCGCTGCACGCTGTCGAGGGCATCGCTCATCGCCAGCTGGAGTGGCTGTCCAATCTGCAGGAATGCGCGCGCTGCGAATTTCAGCTGCCGGAGCTGACGCTGGCGCCCGCATATCTGCACAGTTTGCTGAAGCAATGCGGGCAGGAGCAGGGCGACGCAGGGCATGCGCTGCCGGCCCTGGCGCTGGTCGATGCGCGCATGCTGACGCAGGTGCTGGACCTGCTGGCGCGGCTCGCTGCGCCTGGCGCGCCGGAGCCGTCCGGAAAGCGCATCAGGCTGCAGGCAGAGCGCGCCGGCGGCATGGCGGTACTGCGCTTCTCCACCGGTGACGGCGAAGGTCCCTGGAGCGAGGTGCAGGGCAGGCTGGACGATGAGCACGCCGCGCCGGGCCAGCTGCTGGCCATGCACCTGGTGCGCGCCATGGGCGGCTGCCTGCAGCAGTCGCCGTCCGGCCTGCGCTTCGAAATCCGCGTGGCGCCCGCCGATGAGGCGGACGCGCTGCCGCCCGCACCGCGCTTCGTGCTGCCGCCGCCGTTCGGCCAGGGACGCAGCGTGCTGCTGCTGGAACCGCATGCGCCGATGCGCGACTATGTGGCCGATATCCTGGAAAGCGCGGCCTTCGATGTACGGTATGTGGCGGCGGGGCTGGACCTGCATCCGCCGGCGCTGGTGCTGTGCGCCGATGCAAGCGTCAGGGATGTGCTGCCGCGCGATGCTTCGGGTGCGGCGCCTGCCGTGCCGCTGCTGCTGCACGCCATGCTGCCGCCGGCGCGGCCGGCAGACTTTGCGGCCGTGCTGTACAAGCCGGCCACGCCGGAAACCCTGCTGAAGACCGTGCGCGGCTTGCTTAGCCTGGCGTCCGTCCACCGCTGACGCGCTCGATGCCGGCCAGGTCGCGCCAGCTCTGCACTTCGCCGTAACCGGCGTCGGCCAGCAGCCGGCGTACGGCATCGGCCTGGTCGTAGCCATGTTCCATCAGCAGCCACACGCCCGGCGCCGCATGGCGCGGCGCGCCATCGACCAGCTGGCGCAGGGCGGACAGGCCATCCGCGAAATCGGTGAGTGCGGCCGAGGGTTCGAAGCGCAGGTCGCCTTCGCCCAGGTGGCGGTCGCCGTCCGCGATATACGGCGGGTTGGAAACGATCAGGTCGAAGCGTTCGCCGCCCACGGCCGCGAACCAGTCGCTGTGCAGGAAGCGCACCTGCGCGCCGTTGCGGGCCGCATTGCGCTGCGCTACCGCCAGCGCATCGGGACTCAGGTCCAGTGCGGTAAGCGCCGCATCCGGGCGGGTATGGGCCAGCGCGACGGCAATCGCGCCGCTGCCGGTGCCGAGGTCGAGCGCGCGTCCGCGCGGCGGCAGGCGCTCCAGCGCCAGTTCCACCAGCAGTTCGGTATCGGGACGGGGGATCAGGACGGCAGGCGTGGTCTCGAACTGCAGGCCGTAGAATTCGCGGCTGCCGATGATATAGGCCACCGGTTCGCCGTCGGCGCGCCGCTGCAGCAGCTGGGCGATGCGGGCCGCCTCGCTGGCGCTGAGCACGCGCTCGGACTGGGTTATCAGCGCAGTGCGCGTGATGCCCAGCGCATGGCAGACCAGGATGCGCTGATCGACCGGATCGAGCAGCGGCTGGCGCTGCAGGGCGCCCAGCGTGAGGCCGGCAGCAACCGGAATGTTCATGCGCGCTTGCGCAGCAGGGTCCAGGCCATCAGCACGCCGAGGATGACGAACCAGATCAGCGACCATTGCGGAATCGACAGGCCGAGGAAGCCTTCGGTCGCGTTCTCGCAGATGCCGTCGGCATAGAACAGCCATGGAATCGAGGTCGCGGTCGGGATCTTGTTCAGGAAGGTTTCCATCGGGTCGATGCCGCAGGACAGGCCCGGATGCGCCAGCACCCACAGGTGCTTGGACACGGCCGCCAGGCCGCCCAGCGCGGCCAGCAGGCCGATGCCGGCGCCGATTTTCGGTTTGGAGAAGGCGCCGATCAGGCAGGCGACGCCAATCGCGATGAACAGGTAGCGCTGGATCACGCACAGCGGGCAGGGCAGCAGGAACAGCACGTGCTGCAGATACATGGCCACGCCGATCAGGCCAAAGCACACCAGCGCCGTCGCAATCAATACACTCTTCGAATTCATGGCCTCACCCGCAGATTAAAATTTCGGCACATTTTCCCATAACTTACTTATCCCGGTATTAAGCCGGGGTTAAGCTCAGTCGCCCAGCGCAGCCAGCTGCTCGGCCTGGTGCTCGGTGGTCAGCGCCGTGGTCAGCTCGTTCAGGTCGCCGTCCATGATCATGTCCAGCTTGTACAGCGTGAGATTGATGCGGTGGTCGGTCATGCGCCCCTGCGGGAAGTTGTAGGTGCGGATGCGCTCGCTGCGGTCGCCGGAACCGATCAGGCTCTTGCGCGTCGCCGCTTCCTTCGACTGCTGTTCGCGCAGCTGCACATCCTTGATGCGCGCCGCCAGCACCTTCATGGCGGAAGCCTTGTTCTTGTGCTGCGAGCGGTCGTCCTGGCACTCGACCACGATGCCGGTCGGCAGGTGGGTGATGCGCACCGCGGAATCGGTCTTGTTGATGTGCTGGCCGCCGGCGCCGGACGCGCGGTAGGTGTCGATGCGCAGGTCGGCCGGGTTGATGTGCACGTCTTCCACCTCGTCCGCTTCCGGCATGACTGCCACGGTGCAGGCCGAGGTATGGATGCGGCCCTGGGTTTCGGTGGCCGGCACGCGCTGCACGCGGTGGCCGCCGGACTCGAACTTCAGCTTGGAATAGGCGCCGTGACCGATCACGCGCGCAATCACTTCGCGGTAGCCGCCCAGGTCGCTCTCGGACGCCGACACGATCTCCACCTGCCAGCGCGAACGTTCGGCAAAGCGGGTGTACATGCGCAGCAGGTCGCCCGCGAACAGGGCCGATTCGTCGCCGCCGGTACCGGCGCGGATTTCCAGGAAGATGTTGCGCTCGTCGTTTTCATCCTTTGGCAGCAGCATCTTCTGCAGGTCCAGCTCCAGCGTGGCGATGCGCGTCCTGCCGCTGTCGATTTCTTCCTGCGCGAATTCCTTCATGTCCGGATCGGACAGCATGGCCTGCGCTTCCGCGATATCACCTTGCGCCTGCTGGTAGTCCTTGTACAGCGCGACCAGCGGACCCAGCTCGGCATGCTCGCGCGTCATCTTGCGGTAGCTGTCCATATTCGACGTGGCGCCTTCGGACATCAGCAGATGGTCCAGTTCATCCAGGCGGTTTGCCAATTGGTCCAGCTTGGCCAGCATTGAGGGTTTCATAGCGTCCTGATCAAGTAGCGCCGGCAGCGGCGCGGGGAAATACGGGGCGGGCGCCGCGCGAGCGGCAAGGGGAGGGGGACGCTAACGGCGTCCGCGGAACAGCGTCGGCAGCAGTTCGGCCAGCTGGGCGCGTTCTTCGCCCTGTGCGCGGTGCAGCGCCTGCTGCGGACCGTGCATGAATTTGGCGGTCAGGCCTCTGGACAGCGCTTCCAGCACTTCCTCCACCGACTCGCCTTTGGCCAGCAGCTTGCGTGCGCGTTCCAGTTCCAGCAGGCGGATTGCTTCGCCGTTCTCGTGCAGGCCCTGGATCACCGGCACCACGGCGCGGTCGTCGATCCAGTGCATGAAGGATTGCACGCGGGTTTCGATGATGGCTTCGGCCTGCGCCACTGCCGCCTGGCGGTTTTCCAGGCCGGTCTGCACCACCTTGCCCAGGTCGTCCACGGTGTACAGGAAGACGTCGTTCAGGCGCGCCACTTCGGCTTCGATATCGCGCGGCACGGCCAGATCGACCATGAACATCGGCTTGTGGCGCCGTGCCTTGATGGCGCGCTCCACCATGCCGAGGCCGATCAGCGGCAGCGACGACGCGGTGCAGGAAATCACGATGTCGTACTGGTGCAGCTGGTTCTGCAGTTCGGCCAGGCGGATCGCCTTGCCGCTGAAGCGGTGCGCCAGCGACTCGCCGCGCTCCATGGTGCGGTTGGCTACCGTGATGGACTTCGGATTCTGCGCCGCGAAGTGGGTGGCGCACAGCTCGATCATTTCGCCCGCGCCGATGAACAGCACGTTCTGGTCTTTCAGCTTGTCGAAGATGCGCTGCGACAGGCGCACGGCGGCGGCGGCCATGGACACGCTGTGCGCGCCGATCTCGGTGGTGCTGCGCACTTCCTTGGCCACCGAGAAGCTGCGCTGGAACAGCTGGTGCAGGTAGGTGCCGAGGCCGCCCGCTTCGTCGGCGGTGCGGATCGCATCCTTGATCTGGCCCAGGATCTGGGTCTCGCCCAGCACCATGGAGTCCAGGCCGGAAGCGACGCGGAAGGTGTGGCGCACCGCGTCGTGCTGCGGCAGCATGTACAGGTGCGGGCGCAGCTCGGCGTAGTTCAGCTTGTGGAAATCGGCCAGGAAATGGGCGCCCGCGTCGAGCGGATTGGCGGCGTTGCTGGCCGCGTAGAGTTCGGTGCGGTTGCAGGTCGAGAGGATGGCGGCTTCGTTGCCGTCGCGGCCGTCGATGCGCTGGAACCAGTTGCGTGCCTCGGCGACCGCCGTGCCCAGCTGCTCAGGCGCGAACGCCAGCCGTTCGCGCAGGGCGACGGGTGCAGTGGTGTGGTTAAGGCCGACGGCAAGAAGTTGCATTTACGGTCACGCGTGGGGGATTAGCCGACATTATACCGTGATGCTTAAGTCCCTTCAGGAACCCAGCTTTTCCAACCGGTATCCGTAACTGTACACAGGCACCAGGCGGAAACCGTTTTCAGGCTTCAGCTGAAGCTTGTTGCGCACGCGCGAGACGTGGGTGTCCATGGTGCGCGAGGGGACCTCGGTTTCGCGGATCCACACCGACTCATGGATGTAGGCGCGCGACAGCGGGCGGCCGATGTTGCGGAAAAACAGCAGCGCCAGGTAAAACTCCTTGTGCGTGACGTCCAGCACTTGGCCATCCATCAGCAGGCGGCCGGGGCGGGTTTCGAACACATATTGCCCGAATTGCAATTGCTCGGCGCCGTTCTGGCTCGGGTAGGCGCGGCGCAGCTGGGCTTGCACGCGGGCCACCATTTCGCTGCGGCGCAGCGGCTTGACCATGTAGTCGCCGGCGCCGGCATCCAGGCCGGCAACGATATCGTCCTCGCCGGAACTGGTGGTCATGAACATCACGGGAGCGTTGTCCGGCAGTTTTTCGCGCGCCTTGCGCACCACGTCGGCGCCATCCATGTCGCCGGCCTGCCAGTCGAGAATGAGCATATCGTAGCTATCCTTGCGGAGGTGGGCCAGCAGGTCCTTGCCCGTCTGGAAACCATGGCAGACATGGCCCGCAGAGGTCAGCACCTGACAGATCAGGTCTGTCTGGCTTTTGTCCGGATCTAAAACTACGATTCTCATCATTAAGATTGTTAAGAAACAGTCACATGAATATAACAGAGATTTACAAAAAATTCTTACCGAGACGGCAAATAATTTCTTGTAGGCACTAAACCGCTGTAGCCGTGCGTACCTGTCTATTCATCACACGGTACACTGCTTACAGGCTCATTTCAATGGATCAGCTTAATATTTGCTAGTTATGTGAGGGCATCATCGTGGAAAACGACTGGACTTTACTGCCTTCTTCGGCCAAGGACATCGAGGAAACCCGTATGCGCTGCCGCCGCCTGGTGCGCCGGCGCGCCGCCATGTCGGCCGGGGTGGCGGTGGTGCCGATTCCCGGCATCGACGTGGCCACCGACCTGCGCCTGTTCACCCTGCTTATCGACGACGTCAACCGCGAGTTCGGCTTGTCCGCCGACCAGATCGACAGGCTGCAGCCGAAATTCCGCGTGATCGCGTATGAGGCCGCCATCAGTATCGGCGGCATGCTGGTGGGAAAGGTGGTGACCAGGGAGCTGGTGATGGCGCTGGTCAAGCGCAGCGGGGTGAAGCTGCTGGCGAAGCAGGCGACGCGGATTGTGCCGCTGGCGGGCCAGGCGGCGTCGGCGGCGATCGGCTTTTTTGCGTTTCGGCAGATCGGCTACCAGCATGTGGATGCCTGCGCGCGGGTGGCGCAGGCGTTGCTGGCGCCAGAACCTAAACCCTGGGTCAGACCCACGGGGTCTGACCCTTGGCCCGCAGCCGCCGCGTAACAGGGTCAGACCCCGCGGGTCTGACCCCGGGTTTCGGTTTCAAGCGTCCGGCAGCACCACATTCACGTCGAGCACCTCCAGGTTACCCTGGCGGTCCAGCGAAATCTTGATATCGTCCGCGTTCACCTTGGTGTACTTGGAGATCACCTCGATCAGCTCCTTATGCAGCGCCGGCAGGAAATCCGGACCGGCGCGGCCGTTGCGCTCGCGCGCGATAATGATCTGCAGGCGCTCCTTGGCGGCCGTGGCGGTCTTCGGCTTGTTGGGGAACAGGAATGAGAGCAGGGCCATTTACTTTGCTCCAAAGATGCGCTTCAGGAAGCCTGGCTTCTCATAGTCGGTAAAGCGCAGCGGACGTTCTTCGCCCATGAAGCGGCTTACCACGTCTTCGTAAGCATCGGCCACGTCGGTACCCTTGAAATGGATCGCCGGGTTACCCTGGTTGGAAGCATGCAGCACCTGCTCGGATTCCGGGATGATGCCGATCAGGGGAATGCGCAGGATTTCCTGCACGTCTTCGTGGCTCAGCATCTCGCCCGCTTCCACGCGCTTCGGCGAATAACGGGTGATCAGCAGGTGCTCCTTCACCGGCTCGCCGCCGGACAGGGCGCGGCGCGACTTGGCCTGGATGATGCCCAGGATACGGTCGGAGTCGCGCACCGACGACACTTCCGGATTGGTCACGATCAGCGCCTCGTCGGCAAAGGTCAGCGCCATCAGCGCGCCGTGCTCGATGCCGGCCGGCGAATCGCAGATGATGAATTCGAAGTCCATCCTGATCAGTTCGGCCAGCACGCCTTCCACGCCGTCTTCGCTCAGCGCGTCCTTGTCGCGGGTCTGGGAAGCCGGCAGGATGAACAGGTTGTCGCAGTGCTTGTCCTTGATCAGGGCCTGGTTCAGGGTGGCTTCCTTGTTGATCACATTGATCAGGTCGTACACCACGCGGCGTTCGCAGCCCATGATGAGGTCAAGATTACGCAGGCCGACGTCGAAGTCGATCACTACGGTCTTGTGGCCGCGCAGGGCGAGGCCGGTGGAAAAGCTGGCGCTGGAAGTCGTTTTGCCGACACCGCCCTTGCCGGACGTTACAACAATAATTCGAGCCACGAAGAAATCCTTTAATGAGCTGTTGGCTTACTGCTTACTGGCGCGCCCGGGATCAGGCGCGCGTTGCGGAATTGACAGATTGTATATCCAGACTGTCGCCTTTCAAGCGAATTTGTGTCGGCTGGCGTGCGTGCTCTGCTGGAAAACCGTCTTCAAACGTGCGGTAAACACCGGCAATCGAGACCAGTTCCGGGCTCATCGACAGAGCGAAAATACGGGCATTCGCGTCGCCGGAAGCACCGGCCAGTGCACGGCCGTTCAAAGTGTTGTAAACGTGAATACTGCCGTCCGCAATGATCTCGGCGCCGTTGTTGACCACCGCCATCACGATCAGGTCGCCGCCGCGCGCATAGATGCGCTGGCCGGCGCGCACCGGGGTGTCAATGATCATGGTGGCGACCGCGCCGGCGCTGGCGGCCGGCTGCGGCGCGGGTTCCGGCGCAGGGGCCGGCTTTTTCGGCTCGGGCGCCGGCGCCTCCTCGCGCTTGCCGCTGTCCAGCGACAGGCCGTGCGACTGGATCTCGTCCACCATGTCCGGCGTGGCGTTGCGCACCGCCACCGGGTTCAGGCGGTATTTCTTCAGCAGGGCAATGGTGCCGGCCCAGTCGATGCGTTCGCAGCCCGGCGCCAGCGAACCCACGTCGATGACCGCGGGATCGCCCTCGAAAAAGTCGGACACGCCGCCCGTCATTTCGTGCAGTGCGGCGTCGAGCGTGATGAGGTCGGACGTCTGCAGGATGGCGGACACGGCGACCACGGTGGATATCTTGATTTCGATGGGTTTCTGGAAGACGTTCTTGGACATGACTGGTTCTGAGATCGCAGAATCCGTGCATTCTACTTGAAATAAAACGCCCCACACATCAAGATCTTTGCACAACTTCAAGCGTTTGGCCGGCCCCTTGCGTGGGGGAGGGCCGTTTTCATTTTGTCATCAAACTTAAATATTGCTGACGTACAGTGAGCGGCAAGCCGTTTTATAATAAAAACGAAACTTTTTGCTTCACAAGATGAAAATTTTTCATTCATGCTTGAAATCCGCCATCTGCGCACGCTGTCCGCGTTGCGCTCCGCCGGCAGCCTGGTCCGCGCCGCACAGCTGCTGAACCTGACCCAATCCGCCCTGTCGCACCAGATCAAGCTGCTTGAGGACCGCTACGGCGGCCCGCTGTTCGAGCGCAAGACGGTGCCGATCGGCTTTACCGCCATGGGCGTGCGCCTGCTGCGCCTGGCCGACGCCCTGCTGCCCGAGGTCGAGCAGGCCGAGCGCGATGTGGCGCGCCTGTCGCAGGGCGACTCCGGCCAGCTGCGCGTGGCCCTTGAATGCCACACCTGTTTCGACTGGCTGATGCCGGTGATGGACGAATTCCGCCAGCGCTGGCCGGAAGTCGAGATCGACCTGGTGTCCGGCTTCCGCAGCGAACCCGCCGATCTGCTGCGCAATGGCGAGGCCGACGTGGTGATCGGTTCCGACTACAGTGCAAACGGCTATACGGTATTTCCATTGTTCCGCTTCGAGATCCTGGCCGTGCTGGCGCAGAAGCACCGCCGCCAGGGCCAGCGCCGCCTGTACGCTGCTGACTTCACGGATGAAACCATCATTACCTATCCGGTGCCGGAACAACGCGTCGATCTGATCCGCGAAGTCTTGCGCCCGGCCAACGTGGCTTTCAAGCGACGCACGGCGGAACTGACAGTCGCTATCTTGCAGCTAGTCGCAAGCCGGCGCGGCGTGGCCGCTTTGCCGAACTGGGCCATCAAAAATTACCTGGACTATGACTATGTGATTGCACGTCCCATCGGAGAGCAGGGATTATGGAGCGACCTGTTTGTTTCGGTGCCGGAATCGCTGCGTCAGAAGGCTTTTGTGACCGACTTCGTGAACGTGATACGCGAACAGTGCGCAGCGCGCCTGGATGGCATCAAGTTATTGTCGTGACATGTCATTTAATTTTATGCAAAATGAAAGAGAGCTTTGATATTAATCAAAGGGTAGCGCATACCTCTTCACTAGCATAAAGACTCTTGCGTTATCTCATCGGAGGAGTGGGCCATGTTTTCGCTTCATGAAGAGTTCTCGCGTGCCGCAATGGCCGCGTTCAGCGCGCAGATGGCGAACTTCGATGCATGTGCGCATGCTGCCGTCGAGGCAGCGCTGTCTTCCATGGCAACGGCGACCGTTGCCTTCGATCTGGCCCAGGCTTACTCCCGTGAAGCAACAGATGCTGCCCTAAATAAGCCCTTGTTCCGGTAGGACATAGTGGCTTGCCGCGGGCTGCTTCGCTAGAATGAAATGAAATATTTATAACCCCCTGTTTAAACAGCACCCGGAGAAGCACATGGAAGAAGTAGTTATCGTTGCCGCGGCACGTACTGCGGTTGGCAAGTTCGGCGGCAGCCTGGCCAAGATTCCCGCGTCCGAATTGGGCGCCCACGTCATCAAGGGCCTGCTGGCCAGGACCGGCATTGCACCCGACCTGATCAGCGAAGCCATCCTGGGCCAGGTGCTCACCGCCGGCGTCGGCCAGAACCCGGCGCGCCAGGCGGTCATCAAGGCCGGCCTGCCGAACGCCATCCCGGCCTACACCATCAACAAGGTGTGCGGCAGCGGCCTGAAAGCCACCCACCTGGCGGCGCAGTCCATCAAGTGCGGCGACGCGAATATCATCATTGCCGGCGGCCAGGAAAACATGAGCGCCGCGCCGCACGTGCTGAACGGCTCGCGCGACGGCTTCCGCATGGGCGAAGTGAAGATGACCGACTCGATGATCATCGATGGCCTGTGGGATGTGTACAACCAGTACCACATGGGCCAGACTGCCGAGAACGTGGCAAAGAAATTCGAGATCTCGCGCCAGGAGCAGGACGAGTTCGCGCTGCAGTCGCAGCTGAAAGCGGAAGCGGCGCAGAAGGCCGGCAAGTTCAAGGACGAAATCCTGCCGCTGGAAATCGTGCAGAAGAAAGGCAGCATCGTTTTCGACCAGGATGAATACATCAAGCCGGGCTCCACGCTGGAAGCGCTGGCCGGCCTGCGTCCTGCATTCGCCAAGGAAGGCTCGGTCACGGCCGGCAACGCCTCCGGCATCAACGACGGCGCTGCGGCGGTGATCATGATGTCCGCCTCGCAGGCCAAACAGCTGGGCCTGACGCCGCTGGCGCGCATCAAGGCCTACGCCTCGTCCGGCATCGATCCTTCGATCATGGGCATGGGACCGGTTTCCGCTTCCACCGCCTGCCTGAAGAAGGCCGGCTGGACGCCGCAGGACCTGGACCTGATGGAAATCAACGAAGCCTTTGCGGCGCAGGCGATTGCCGTCAACAAGCAGATGGGCTGGGACACCAGCAAGATCAACGTGAACGGCGGTGCGATTGCCATCGGCCACCCGATCGGCGCTTCCGGCGCGCGTATCCTGGTGACCCTGCTGCATGAAATGATCCGCCGCGACGCGAAGAAAGGCCTGGCCTCGCTGTGCATCGGCGGTGGCATGGGTGTGGCACTGGCAGTGGAGCGAGACTAAATAATTTTATTAAAGTTCGAGAACGCACTAGAGGGGAACTAGAAATGGCACGAGTAGCATTGGTAACAGGCGGTATGGGTGGTCTGGGCGAAGCGATCTGCATCAAGCTGGTTGCTCTGGGCTACAAGGTGGTAACCACGTATTCCCCAACGAACAAGACGCACGACGCATGGCTGGCTTCGATGAAGGAGCAGGGCTTCAGCTTCCAGGCGTATCCGTGCGACGTGTCGGACTATGACTCCGCCGCGGAGTGCGTGAAAGCGATCGAGCGCGATATCGGCCCGGTTGATGTGCTGGTGAACAATGCCGGTATTACGCGCGACATGACCTTCAAGAAGATGGACAAGGTCAATTGGGACGCGGTGATGAAGACCAACCTGGATTCCGTGTTCAACATGACCAAGCCGGTAGCGGATGGCATGGTGGACCGCGGCTGGGGCCGTGTGATCAACATCTCCTCGGTGAACGGCCAGAAGGGTGCTTTCGGCCAGACCAACTACTCCGCCGCCAAGGCTGGCGTACACGGTTTCACCAAGGCGCTGGCGCTGGAAGTGGCGCGCAAGGGCGTCACCGTCAACACCATCTCGCCGGGCTATATCGGCACCAAGATGGTGATGGAGATCCCGAAAGACGTGCTCGACTCCAAGATCATCCCGCAGATCCCGATGTCGCGCCTCGGCAAGCCTGAGGAAGTGGCCGGCCTGGTCGCTTACCTGGCGTCCGAAGAAGCCGCCTTCGTAACCGGCGCCAACATCGCCATCAACGGCGGCCAGCACATGTCCTGACCTGCTTTGCCAGCCGGTTCAATCCGGTTTCCCGACCGACAAAAGCCGCGTGGTTCGCCACGCGGCTTTTGTCATTATTACTTTTCTTTTCTTATTGCCAAGTAGTTGAGCGCGACTCACTTTTCGACTGCCAGCAAGAAGTTGTGAACAGGTGTATCGTTCGGCTTTAACGCCAATTTAACGGCGATTTAACGCACCTTTAATCTTGCTGTAAACGCAAAATGATACCCCTTTCCAAACCCTTCAAATCCCAGTGGCTGCTGGCGCTAGCCCTGCTGGCGTGTTATCCGCTGTCCTACCTTACGCCGCCCACCTGGGCCTGGGAAGACGGCGTCATCGAAAACTCCCAGGTGGTGATTCTGCTGGCCGGCTTCTTTGCCGCCTGGATCACTTACCTGCGCGAACGTCCGGGCAAGATCGCCTCGCTGGCGCTGGCGACCATGCCCATCTGGGCCATTCTCGTGGCGCGCGAGCTGAGCTGGGGCGCGGTATTTACCGCGCCGCTGACCTTCAACCACGACGGTCCCGTGTATTCCTCGAAAGTCCTGTTCTACAAGCCCATCGTGGCGCCGACGGTCGCCGTGCTGCTGCTCGGTTCCCTCTGGCTGGCATGGCGCCACCGCCTGGACAAGCTGGTGCTCGACATGATCAGCACCCGCCGCCTGCCGTGGTTTGCGCTGGGCGTCTGCTTCTTCGGCATGATCGGCTCCGGCTGCGCCGAAGGCCACCTGCAATGCGGGGTCACCATCGACCCCGAGCATGCCGAATCCCTGGAAGAGCTGACCGAGCTGGTCGCCTACGCCTCCATCGTGGTTGCGCAGGAATCCATCTACCGCGCCTACTCCCGCATCGCCAACGCCGCCCGCGCGGCCAGGCTCAACTGAATCATCCGCTGCTGTGGATACCCGGCGCTGACGTAGAATAGCCGGGTCATCAACAGGAGCGTGCATGAACCCTTTGCCAACTGGCGGCCTGTCCCTGGCCGCTTTGGAAGAACAAGTCCTTCAGCCTGGCGTTAAAGGCTTGCCGATTACCCAGCCGCTGCGCCAGCACATGATTGGCGCGCAAGGCTGGAATGTGCTGAACGCCGATACCTCGTTTCCCGTCGCTGTCCTGAAGCAGTCCGCGCTGCAGCACAATCTGCAGTGGATGCATGCATTTTGCGAGCGCCATGGCGTGGTGCTGGCGCCGCATGGCAAGACCACCATGAGTCCGCAGCTGTTTGGGGCGCAACTGGCGAACGGCGCCTGGGGCATCACGCTGGCGACTGCTTATCAGGTGCAGATTGCGGCGCGCTTTGGCGTCAGGCGCGTGATCATTGCGAATGAACTGGTGGCGCCGGCGGATATCCGGGCCATGCTGCATCTGCTGCGCGAGGACCCGGGTTTTGAACTGTATGCGCTGGTGGATTCGCTGGACGGCGTGCAGCGCCTGTCGGCAGCCGTGCAGGCGAGTGGCTTGTCGCGCCCGCTGCCGCTGCTGGTGGAAATGGGCATGCCCGGCAAGCGGGCGGGTGCCCGTTCGGCGGATGAGGTAATGGCCGTGGCGCGGGCCGTGGCGCAGGCGCCGGGCTTGCAGCTGGCCGGTGTCGAAGGGTACGAAGGGCTGGCATCCAGTCCGGCGGAAGTCGATGCTTTCCTGCAGGGCATCGTCGCCTGCGTGCGCGCTGCGGACGCGGAAGGGCTGTTTGGCGGCGGGCAGATTTTGATCTCGGCCGGCGGCTCGGCGTATTTCGACCTGGTTGCCCATGGATTTGCCGGGCTGGACGGCTTGAGCCGCAAGGTGCTGCCGGTGATGCGCAGCGGCTGCTATCTGACCAATGACCATGGCACCTACCAGCAGGCGATGGGCGAGATTGCCGCACGCGAGGCGGCGGCTGGCCTGGCGTCCGGCGGCGCGGCGCGCACCGGCAGCCTGCTGCCGGCGCTGGAGGTGTGGAGCGTGGTGCTGTCGCGGCCGGAACCGAATCTGGCGATCCTGTCGATGGGCAAGCGCGATGCGTCGCACGATATCGGCCTGCCGAAGGCGCTGTACCGGCACCGGCCCGGTGTCGCTGGCGCTGCGGCGCCGGCGGACCTGCCGGCAGGCGCCGAAATCGTGAAGATGAACGACCAGCATGCCTATCTGCGCTGGCCCGAAGACGCCGCAGCGGATATCCAGGTTGGCGACCTGCTCGGCTGCGGCATCAGCCACCCGTGCACGACTTTCGACAAGTGGCCGCTTCTGCTGCTGGTGGACGACCAGTACAATGTGCAGCAAGCAATTAACACCTTCTTCTGAGGAAAGCCATGTCCGATCCGCTCGCCCACATGTTCCCGCCCATCGCGCCGCGCAACAGCGGCATGCTGCAGGTGGATGAAATTCATACGATTTACTGGGAAGAGGTGGGCAATCCGAACGGCATTCCGGTGATTTTCCTGCATGGCGGCCCGGGCGCGGGCCTGTCGCCGCAGCACCGCCGCTTCTTCAACCCGGACCACTACCGCGTCATCCTGTTCGACCAGCGCGGCGCCGGCAAATCGACCCCGCTGGGCGATATCCGCAACAACACCACCCAGCTGCTGATCGAGGACATCGAACGCCTGCGCGCCCGGTTCGGCATCGAGCAATGGCTGGTCTTCGGCGGTTCCTGGGGCTCGACGCTGGCCATCGCCTACGGCCAGGCCCACCCCGAACGCTGCCTCGGCTTCGTGCTGCGCGGCATCTTCCTCTGCACGCAAAAGGAAATCGACTTCTTCCTGGACGGCGCGGAACATTTCCATCCGGATGTGTACGACGAATTCGTCGCCCCCATCCCGCAGGCCGAGCGCAACAACCTGCTGCAAGCCTACGTCAGCCGCATCATGGACGAGAACCCGGCCGTGCACTGGCCTGCCGTGCGCGCCTGGAGCAAGTTCGAAGGCCGCCGCGTATTCCTGCTGCCGCAGCCGGAGGAAGCGCCGTCGGACACGCTGGACCTGGGCGTGGGCCGCATGGAATCGCACTACATGGCCAACCTGGGCTTCTTCGAGCCCGGCCAGCTGCTGAACAACGTGGGCCGTATCGCCCATCTGCCGGCTGTCATCGTGCAGGGCCGCTACGACGTTATCTGTCCGCCGGTCACGGCCTGGCGCCTGCACCAGGCCTGGAACGGTTCCGTGATGAAAATGATTCCGGACGCCGGCCACGGCGCCATGGAGCAGGGCATCAGCCAGGCACTGGTAGCGGCAACCGAACAATTCCGCCAAAATGGGCATTTCGGGTAAACTTGCGCAATCCCCTTACAACTATAAAAACATGAACATTCAGCTTGGGGACATCGGCCACATCATCCAGCTGGCCATTGCTCCCGTCTTCCTGTTGTCGGCCGTGTGCACCAACCTGCTGGTGCTGCTCAACCGCCTTGCGCGCATCATCGACCGTTCGCGCATTCTGGAAGAACGCCTTGATGTGGCGTATAACGATAACTACCTGAACGAGCTGGACACCCTGTACAGCCGTTCCCACCTGATCAATATTGCGATTTCGCTCTCGACCGCTTGCGGCCTGTTTGTCTGCCTGATCGTGGCGCTGCTGTTCATTGGCGACACCACCAACGCCACGCTGGACAAATACATTGCCGGCATGTTCGTCGGCGCCGTGTTCTGTCTGATCGGCAGCTTCGGCTTCCTGCTGCGCGAGATCTTTATCGCTTCGACGTTCATGCGCAATAACCGCCATGCACGCCATATCCAACGACATACGAATTAAGATGCACGACTACCAACGCCCCCCGACCCTGCACCGCTATGGCCCGCGCAGCGAACTTGAACTGGCCCTGAAGGAAGGGCAGTTCGTACTGCGCCCTGCCAGCAGCTTCCTGACCCTGAGCTTCTCCAAGGTGTGGCAGCGCGAACTGTTCGACCATTTCGGCGCGGATTCCTGCCTCGTCATCCACAACACCGAGGAATTCGGCGAGCGCATCCACCGCGCCGTGCAGCGCACCCTGCCTAACTGGGCCGGCATCGACGGCGCCATCGAATACGGCACCCGCGCCGCACTGGGCGCCGCGTTCACCAAGGGCCGCGACGATGCGCTGGAAAAGGAATGGCAGTTTGCCTGGCGCGCCATGCAAAGCCAGTCCAGCATGAATCCGGTCGTGATCCGCATCGGCAGCCTGGAAGCATTTGCCGAAGTGCGCGACCGCGATCACTATCCCGCTTAACGCGAATTTAACTCAGGGAGTCTGTGCGCTGCCCATGCCGTGCAGCGCGCGGACATTCTCGGCTGCCTGGCGGGTGCTGCTGCTGTTGGAGTGCTGCTTGTCCAGGTGCGCCAGCACGGCGCCCATCATGCGCTCGATATCGCCGCGAATAATGTTCGTTCCGAGGATGCCCGGCACGTAGAAGTTGGGCACCAGGCGGCCCGAGTATTGCACCCGCGTGCCGCCCGTTTCGGGCACCGGCACCAGTTCCCAGTGCGCTTCATAGTGCTTCATGTCGCCCGAGATGAGGGCGATGTCGATCGACTGCATCGGCTGCTCGGTGGCGCGCACGATCAGGTGGATGGAGCGCGACACGAACAGGAAGCGCGCCGTGCCGAACTGCTCGATGATGACTTCGTTGCCGTTACGCGAGAGCACGCGGCAGGAGGCCATGTCCGGCACGAATTCCTCCATGCGGTCATAGCTCGTAAGGGTTTTCCATACAGCCGGCAGGGAAGCCTGCACGGTGCCGCTGGCGTTGACCTCGTACATATGCAGCGCGTCCACATTGACGCGGTTGACCGAAACTTCCAGCTTGGGGACGTCAATGCGCGATGCCTGCGCCATGCCTGGAGCAGGTGCAATGAATCCAATCAGCAATAAAAGTAGCAGTCGCTTCATTCTTCCAGCGTACGGGAACTGATGGCAGAATACAAGCGCGTTACGCCCCCAGTGTTAGTCAGCGTACAAAACCAGAATGACAAGAATATGACGACGACAAGCTTCCCGCATTTGCTGGCCCCTTTGGACCTCGGATTCACCACGCTGCGCAACCGCGTGATCATGGGTTCCATGCATACCGGATTAGAGGATAGGTTCTACAACTACGACAAGCTGGCCGCCTTCTATCGCGAGCGGGCGCGCGGCGGCGTGGGCCTGATCGTCACCGGCGGCATCTCGCCCAACCGGCGCGGCTGGCTGCTGCCGTTCGGCGGCACGATGAACTTCGCGGGCGACGTGCCGAACCACCGCAAGCTGACCGGCGCCGTCCACGCGGAAGGCGGCAAGATCCTGATGCAGATCCTGCATGCGGGGCGCTATGGCTACCAGCCTTTCTGCGTCTCCGCCTCCGACGTGAAATCGCCGATCTCGCCGTTCAAGCCGAAGGCCTTGAGCGAAGCCGGCATCGAATCGACCATCCGCGACTATGTGCGTGCGGCGAAGCTGGCGCAGCGCGCCGGCTACGATGGCGTGGAAATCATGGGCAGCGAAGGTTATCTGCTGAACCAGTTCCTGTGTGCGCGCACCAATCTGCGCATGGACCGCTGGGGCGGCAACATCGAGAACCGCATGCGGCTGCCGGTGGAAATCGTGCGCCGGGTACGCGAGGCGGTGGGCGTCAACTTCATCACCATGTACCGCCACTCGCTGCTGGATCTGGTCGATGGCGGTAATACCTGGGAGGAAGTGGTGACGGTGGCCAGGGCCTTGCAGCACGCGGGCGCAACGATTCTCAATACGGGGATCGGCTGGCATGAGGCGCGCGTGCCGACCATCGTGACCTCGGTGCCGCGCGGCGTGTTTGCCGAAGTGGCGGGGCGCTTGCGGAAAGAGGTAACGATTCCAGTGGTGGCCTCCAACCGCATCAACATGCCGGCGGAGGCGGAGGATATCCTGCGCCGCGGCGATGCGGACATGGTGTCGATGGCGCGGCCTTTCCTGGCCGACCCGGAGTTCGTGCGCAAGGCGGCCGAGGGGCGGGTGGACGAGATCAATACCTGCATCGGCTGCAATCAGGCCTGCCTCGATCATACCTTCAAGAATCAGCGTGCGACTTGCCTGGTCAATCCGCGCGCCTGCCATGAGACGGAGCTGGTGTATCAGCGTAGTACCAGGCCGCGCAAGGTGGCGGTGGTGGGCGCCGGGCCGGCGGGCCTGTCAGCGGCCACGGTGGCGGCCGAATGCGGCCACGAGGTGACCCTGTACGAAGGCAGCGGCCGCATTGGCGGCCAGTTCAATGTGGCGATGCAGATCCCGGGCAAGGAGGAGTTTGCCGAAACCATCCGCTATTTTGGACGCAAGCTGGAACTGAGCGGCGTGCAGCTTCGCCTGAATCACCGCGTAACGCGCGCGGAGCTGCTGGCTGGCGGTTATGACGATGTGATCGTCGCAACGGGGATCCGCGTGCGCATGCCGAAGATCGACGGCATCGATCACCCGAAGGTGCTGTCGTACCTGGATGTGCTGCGCGAGCACAAGCCGGTGGGCAAGCGGGTGGCGATTATCGGGGCGGGCGGGATTGGCTTCGATGTCGGCGAGTTCCTGCTGCACGACCCGGCGCATGCACTGCCTTTGTCGCCTGCGCACTGGACTGCGGAGTGGGGCGTGGACCTGCATGCCAATACCGGTGGCGGCCTGGTGGCGCCGCTCGCTGCGGAGCCGGTGCGGCAGCTATATCTGCTGCAGCGCAAGACGACCAGGCTTGGCGCTGGCCTGGGCAAGACTTCCGGGTGGGTGCACCGGGCGGTGCTGGCGCGCAATGGGGTGGTGATGATTCCGGGCGTGCAGTACAAGCGGATTGACGATCATGGCCTGCACATCATCGTTGGCGAGGAAGAGCGCTTGCTGGCGGTGGATAACGTGGTGATTTGCGCGGGCCAGGAAAGCCTCACGGAGCTGATGCCGGATGCTGCCGGCGGTGCGGCTGGCGGTCCGGCGTTCCACAAGATCGGTGGCGCCGCGCTGGCGTCGGAGCTGGACGCCAAGCGCGCCATCCGCGAGGGCGCCGAACTCGCCGCCCGCCTCTGACGCAGCCCTTGCGGGCGTCAATGCTGCTTCTGGTACTGGTCGAGAATATGCTCGGCCATCCCGTTGGCCAGCTCTTCCTCGCCCATGAACACCTTGCCCGCGCTCTCCTTGCGCAGCAGCTCCGCTTCCTCGTCATTGTGGGTGCGCACCAGGATATGAATATCCGGATTCAGCGCCCGCGCCACCTCGACCATCGCGCGGACGTGGAAGGTATCCGGCGTCGCAATCACCAGCATCTTGGCCTGCGCAATATGGGCCTGGATCAGCACCGCCGCCTCGCCCGCATTGCCCGCCACCGCCGGCACGCCTTCCTGGCGCAGCTTATCGACGACTTCGCGGTTCTGCTCGGCCACCACGTAATTGATGCCGCGCGCAACCAGCTGCGCTGCAATACGCCGCCCCACGCGGCCATAGCCGACCAGCACCACCTGTCCCGCCAGCTTGGCGTGGGAGGTGGTCATGGGCAGCTCGGCCAGCGGGTCGGTGCTGCGGTCGAACTTGGCTGCCAGTGAGCGGTCGCGGCTCAGCCAGCGTTCCAGCGGACCGGTCATGGCAAACACCACCGGATTGAGCGCAATCGAGATGATGGCGCCGGCCAGCAGCAGGCTTTGCCCCTCATGCGGCATCAGCTTCAGCGAAATGCCCAGTGCTGCAAGAATGAAGGAGAACTCGCCGATCTGCGCCAGGCTGGCCGAAACCATCAGCGCCGTCTTCACCGGATAGCGCAGCACCACCACCAGTGCAAACGCTGCCAGCGACTTGCCGAACACGATAATGCCGACCACGGCCAGCAAACGGACCGGCGATTCGGTCACGATCGACGGCTCGAACAGCATGCCGACCGAGACGAAGAACAGCACCGCAAACGCATCGCGCAGCGGCAGCGATTCCTGCGCCGCGCGGTGGCTCAGCTCGGACTCGCGCAGCACCATGCCCGCAAAGAACGCTCCCAGTGCAAAGGAAATGCCGAACAGCTTGGTCGCTGCATAAGCGATGCCCACCGCCGCGGCAATCACGCACAGCGTGAACAGCTCGCGCGAATTGGTGCGCGCCACCTGCCACAGGATCCACGGGAACAGCTTGCGGCCCACCAGCAGCATGAAGCCGATGAAGATGCCGACCTGGCCCAGCGTGACGGCCAGCGTCATCAGCAGGCCGCGCGAGGCTTCGGCGGTGGCGGCCGCGTCGCCGTGCGAAGCGCCGGCGGAGTCGCCGCCCAGCGAACCGGCCAGCGGCGGCAGCAGCACCAGCACGATCACGGTCACCAGGTCCTCGACCACCAGCCAGCCGACAGCAATACGTCCGTTGAAGGAGTCGAGGATGCCGCGTTCTTCCAGCGCCCGCAGCAGCACCACGGTGGACGCCACGGAAAGGGCCAGGCCGAAGACCAGCCCGCCGCCCAGGCTCCAGCCCCACCAGTGGGCCAGTCCCATGCCCATGGCCGTGGCGGCGGCAATCTGAAGGACGGCGCCGGGGAGAGCGATCTTGCGCACTTCCCACAGGTCGTCGAGCGAAAAGTGCAAGCCCACGCCGAACATCATCAGCATCACGCCGATTTCGGCCAGCTGGCCGGCGAGGGCGGCATCGGCCACGAAACCGGGCGTGGCCGGTCCGCACAGGATGCCTGCTGCGAGATAGCCCACGAGGGCGGGCAGCTTGAGTCGGGTTGCAATGAAGCCGAATACCAGGCCAAAGCCCAGCGCGGCGGCGATTGTTGTGATCAGGCTGACGTCGTGGGGCATCAATCTCCCTTTACAGTTACGTGCTTAAAGTTTGCGTACTACTACGCTACCAATCGAATAACCTGCGCCGAAGGAGCAGATCACGCCATATGCGCCCGCAGGCAGGTCTTCGGAATGCTTGTGGAAAGCAATCACGGAACCGGCGGACGAAGTATTTGCATAGGTATCCAGGATCACCGGCGCCTCGCCAGGCTCGGCGTCGCGGCCAAGGATCATGCGCGCGATCAGCTGGTTCATGTTCAGGTTGGCCTGGTGCAGCCAGTAGCGGCTGACCTGCTCGACCTGCAGGCCGGCATTGGCGATGGATGCCTTGATCATTTCGGCCGCCATCGGGCACACGTCCTTGAATACCTTGCGGCCCTGCTGCTTGAACAGCTTGTCCGGCTGGCCGATGCCGTCTTCATCGAAGCGGTTCATGAAGCCGAAGTTGTTGCGGATATTGTTCGAGAACGCAGTCTTCAGCCTGGTGTCGATGATTTCCCACTGCTGCTGCGAAGTGGCGGCGTCCTTTGCTTCCACGATCACGGCGGTGCAGGCGTCGCCGAAGATGAAGTGGGAGTCGCGGTCGCGCCAGTTCAGGTGGCCGCTGGTGATTTCCGGGTTGAGGATCAGCACGGCGCGTGCCTGGCCGCTCTGCACGGCAGCTACGGCGGTCTGGATGCCGAAGGTGGCGGAGGAGCAGGCCACGTTCATGTCGAAGCCGTAGCCGTCGATGCCCAGCGCGCTCTGCACTTCCACCGCCATGGCGGGGTAGGCGCGCTGCATATTCGAGCAGGCCACCAGCACCATGTCGATGTCGGCAGCGGTGCGGCCGGCGCGGTCCAGCGCCTGCTGCGCGGCCTTGACGCAGATTTCAGCCTGCAGCGACAGTTCCTCGTCGCTGCGTTCAGCGATGCGCGGCACCATGCGCTGCGGGTCCAGGATGCCTTCCTTTTCCATCACGTGGCGCGCCTTGATGCCGGACGCTTTTTCGATGAAGGCTTCGCTGGAAGGTTCCAGCGCCGTTACCGTGCCGGCGGCAATCGCTGCAGCATTTTCCGCGTTGAACTGTTCGACGTAGGCGTTGAAGCAGGCCACCAGTTCCTCGTTGGAGATGGAATTGGGTGGCGTGAAGAGACCGGTACCGCTGATGACGGCTTGTTTCATGATTAAGCTTTCTTTTTTTGTAAGATTGGCCATCTGGCTGTTAAGTGGCTTGATTTTACAGCAAGCTGCAATGAAAAACGGCGCCCAGGGGCGCCGTTTCGTGAGGGGAGGGCGGCTCAGTCGTCCACGCCTTTGGGGCGGGGCGGCTCGGTGCGCGCCACCAGCTTGGTTTCCTGCTTGGCAATCTGCACCGGCAGTCCCTGCAGGTGGTTCAGCGCCTGCTTCAGCTGGAAGTCTTCCAGGCCGCCGTATTCCAGCGGTTTGCGTTTCTTCTCCTGGGCGAGGATGCGGATCTGTTCTTCCAGCTCGTCGCGCTTCTGCTTGGCCGCTTCTTCCTCGCGGTCGTTGGACAGGTGCTTGGCCAGGTCGGATTCGCGCATGCGCAGGGCGTTCAGGCCGTCGCCATCCTCGTTCTCGTCCACCATCAGGTCGGGCGTGATGCCCTTGGCCTGGATCGAGCGGCCGTGCGGCGTGTAGTAGCGCGCCGTGGTCAGCTTGACGGCGGTTTCGGCCGTCAGCTGGCGGATGGTCTGCACCGAGCCCTTGCCGAAGGTCTGCGAGCCGATGATGGTGGCGCGCTTGTAATCCTGCAGCGCGCCGGCCACGATTTCCGAGGCGGAGGCGGAACCGGTGTTGACCAGCACCGCCATCGGGATGTGCTTGACCGCTTCCGGCAGCCTGGCCAGCGCATCGCTGTCGCCTCGCATTGCGTAATACTCGGCACGGCCGTAGTAGATCTGTTTCGAGTCCGGCAACTGGCCGTTGGTGGACACGATCGGCGCATCCTTCGGCAGGAAGGCGGCCGCCACGCCGATGGCGCCCTGCAGCACGCCGCCCGGGTCGTTGCGCAGGTCGAGGATCAGGCCTTTCAGGTTCGGGTCCTGCTTGTACAGTTCCGCGATCTTGGCGGCCATGTCGTCCACGGTCGGTTCCTGGAACTGCGAAATGCGCACCCAGGCGTAGCCGGGCGTGATCATCTTGCCCTTCACGCTCTTCTGATGGATCTCTTCCCGCGCCAGCGTGAAAGTCAGCGGATTCGGTTCATCCTTGCGCAGGATGGTCAGCGTGACTTTGCTGTTCGGCTCGCCACGCATCTTCTTGATCGATTCGTCCAGCGTCAGGCCTTTCAGCGGGGTCGAATCGAGGCGCGTGATCAGGTCGCCCGGCTTGATGCCGGCGCGGTAGGCCGGGGAATCCTCGATGGGCGCGACGATCTTGATGTAGCCGTCCTCGCCCTGGCCGATCTCGATGCCGAGGCCGACGAACTTGCCCTGCGAACCTTCGCGCAGTTCGGCATAGGCTTTCTTGTCGAGGTAGGCGGAATGCGGATCGAGCGAGGCCACCATGCCGGAAATCGCTTCCGCCAGCAGCTTCTTGTCTTCCACCGATTCCACATAGTCCGACTTGATCAGGCCGTATACGTCGGCCAGCTGGCGCAGCTCTTCGAGCGGCAGGCCCGGATCGACCTGCTTTTGCGCCATGGCGGAAAATTGAAGGGAAACGGCGATACCCGCCACCACACCCAGGCCGATCAGCCCGGTGTTCTTGAGTTTCTTGCCCATGCGTCACCTGTCCGAAGACGGCGGGAAAAATGGCCCGCCATGCGGATCAGTATAAACCTGATTTTCAGCAAGCGTTGCTGCTGGCTCGGAATAAACACACGGCTTTGCCACGATTTCTTTCAAGTCGATATGAGCCTAACAATATTGCGGAATATTGCGGCATGTACGCCTTGTTTGGTTTGTTTTTACTTCGGTAAGTATTTGTAAGAAAAGCAGATGCGGCAAGGGGTGCGTCCTACACTGGGTCTGTATTTCTCTCTACCCTGAAGTGGTTTATGCCTGCGGCCCTCCCCGCAGGCTTTTTTTTACCTGGAGATCCGATGATCCGACAATCCGCCGCGCTCGGCCTGCTGGCAGCGCTGATGATAAGCCTCGCCGCACCGGCGCTGGCTGTGCCCCTGATGGACATGAAGGCCGAAGACCTGGTGCCGATGGCGTCCGAGTTCCGCAAGGAGCTGAACCTGAACAGCAACCAGCAGACGCTGTGGGGCAAGGTCGAGAGCAGCAGCAAGAGCCTGCTGCGAGAACGCGCGGCGCGGCGCGAGAAACTGGAGGCGTCGGCCAGGACGGCGCTGGAGGGCAAGGAGGTGGAACTGCGCGACCTGACGGGTGCGCTCGATGCCGAAGCCGCGGCAACCGCAGCGGAGGACAAGCAGCTGCGCGAATGGTGGCTGAGCGTGAACGATGCGCTGGACGAAAACCAGCGTCACCAGGTGGCTTCATTCATTGCTGAAGTAATGACGCGCAAGGAAGATGGTCCCGGCCGTGCCGCCGGCGGCGAGCGTCCCGCCGGCGACAGCGGCGGACGCCATCGCGGCGGTGCCGGCGGCGGGCACGGCGGCATGGGGGGCATGGGCGGAGGCGGTCCGCGCAACTGAGGCCTGGCGCCTGATGCGGCGCGTATCCACGCCGCATCGCAAAGTATCGAAAAGTAAAAAAACCTCCGCGCGTGGGACGGCCGCGCATGCTCCCGCTTACAATGCCAGCGCGGCATAACGAATCGTGCCAGCTCCCGCCAGCCTTGCCGCAATCTCACCCGTAAACCCTTATGAGCAAACTCGTTCCTCTCGCCCTCGTCATGCTGGGTGCTACCGGCGCTGTATCGGCACAGACAGCGGCCCCATCGCAAACTGCAGCGCAGGCCGACGCCGCGCCCACTGGCGCCGGCAAACCGGCGCTGGGACCGGACGGCAAAGTCATGCCGCAGGTGACCGTCAGCGGCGGCCGCCCGAGCGATATGGAGGAACGCCGCAACTCGGTGGCGGGCAAGCAGATCTACGGCCGCGAGGAACTGGACCGCAATGGCGACACCAGCCTGGGCGACGTGCTGAAGCGCCTGCCGGGCGTGACCATCGGCGGCGGCCGTCCGGGCCGCGGCGGCGATGTGCGCATGCGCGGCCTGGGCAGCGGCTACACGCAGATCCTGCTGAACGGCGAACGTCCGCCGGCCGGCTTCTCGATGGAGTCGCTGTCGCCGGACCAGGTGGAGCGGGTGGAAGTGATGCGCGGCCCGGTCGCCGAGCACAGCACGCGCGCCATTGCCGGCACCATCAACATCGTGCTGCGCGACGGCTACCAGCAGCGCGATATCCAGGTGAAGGCGGCCGACACCATCGAGCAGGGCCGCCACTCGCCCAATGTTTCGGTGACGATTCCGGGCAAGGTGGAGAACCTGACCTATACCCTGTCCGGCTCGATGCAGGTGAACCGCCAGCACGATTCCACCTTCACGCACAACGAAGACGTGACCGACGACGGCGTGCTCACGAAAGACCAGGAAGTCCACGACGAAAGCAGCAGCACCAACAAGCAGCTGCACCTGACGCCGCGCTTCTCGTGGAAATTCGACAGCGGCGACACGCTGAACTTCCAGCCCTTCCTGATGTACAACAAGAGCCATGGCGGCTCCAACAGCGACCTGGACCAGGCCACCGGCATCATTGCGCCCGAGTACAACACGGCAGAGCAAACTTCGCACGCCGAGAACACCTTCCTGCGCGGCTTCGGCAACTGGGTGCACAAGCTGGAAGGCGCGGCTAAGCTGGACGTGAAATTCGGCTTCGGTTTCGGCAAGCGCGAATCCGATTCGCTGCGCAACCAGTACGATGCCGATGGCGGCCTGCTGGAGCGCTTTGTCGATACCGACCAGACGCGCGACAAGAGCATCAACACCGGCGGCAAATACACCTCGCCGTTGGGCGGCGGCCACCTGCTGGCGGCCGGCTGGGACCTGGAAGCAACGCACCGCGAACAGACCAAGGTCTCGCTCGACAAGGACGGCAAGCCGCAGTTCTCCGATTCCGGCGACAACCTCACGGCCGACACGCGCCGCGTGGCCGTCTTCGCCCAGGACGAGTGGGAAATCAATCCGCAGTGGTCGGTGTACATGGGCGCACGCTGGGAAGGCATCCGCACCTCGAGCGACCGCAGCGCGGGCGAGATCACCAATACCAGCAAGGTCTTCAGTCCGCTGCTGCACGGCGTATGGAAAATTCCCGGCTTCGAGAAAGACCAGATCCGCGCCAGCCTGACCAAGAGCTACAAGTCGCCCAATGTGCAGGACCTGATCGCGCTGCCCTTCCTGTCGCGCCTGAACAGCGCCACGCGTCCCGACCGCACCGGCAACCCGGACCTGAAGCCGGAACTGGCAACCGGCCTCGACCTGGCCTACGAACACTACCTGGGCCGCGCCGGCATCCTCAGCGCAAGCGGCTTCATCCGCGATATCGACAACCTGATCCGCCGCGAGCTGAGCCTGCGCGACACCGATCTCGGCCCGCGCTGGGTCTCCACGCCCGGCAATATCGGCCACGCCCGCACCAGCGGCATCGAGCTGGAAGCCAAGTTCCAGCTGGCCGAGCTGATGGGCGAGGAAGCGCCGAATGTGGACTTCCGCAGCAATTACAGCCGTTTCTGGTCGAAAGTCGATGGCATTCCGGGACCGGACAACCGCCTCGACCAGCAAGCGAAGCAGACCGCCAACGTGGGCGCGGACTGGCGCCTGAAAGCCATGCCGCTGACCCTGGGCGCCAGCTTCAACTGGACGCCGGCCATCCGCGTCCAGACCAGCACCACCCAGCTGGTGGAAATCAGCCGCAAGCGGGTGGTGGATATGTATGGCCTGTGGAAGTTCGACGCGCGCACCCAGCTGCGCATCTCGGCCGCCAACCTGCTGGCCGACGACGCCACCGGCGCCAACACCGTCGATGCCAATGGCCTGACCTCGTATGCGCAAACCCTGAACCCGACCTACCGCCAGGTCAGCATTCGCCTGGAAACGAAGTTCTGAGTTGACTACACTGGACTGATTACCTGGTCCAATGGAGGCGACATGAACGCGAACAAGGCATTGTGGGAGAAGGGCGATTTCACGCGCATTGCAGCCAGCATGCGCGAAAGCGGCGCGGCGCTGGTCGATCAGCTCGGGATCAAAAAGGACTTCCGCGTCCTTGATCTTGGCTGCGGCGACGGCACCACGGCAATTCCGGCCGCAAAACTGGCGGCCCATGTAAGGGGCGTCGATATCGCCAGCAACCTGGTAGCGGCAGGCCAGCGCCGCGCGCAGGAGATGGGGCTCGCCAACTGCGTATTCCAGGAGGGCGACGCCATCAATCTGCAAGGCATTGCGGACGACAGTTTCGATCTTTCGCTCAGCTGCTTCGGCGCCATGTTCGCGCCCGATCCGTTTGCGGTAGCGAAAGAACTGGTGCGCGTCACCAAGCCCGGCGGCCGTGTCGTCATGGGCAACTGGATTCCCAACGACGCCACCCTGGTGGCGCAAATCCTGAAAATCAGTGCCGCCTATACGCCGCCGCCGCCGGAAGGGTTCATCAGCCCGATGAAGTGGGGCGTGGAAGCCGACGTGACGGAACGCTTCGGCGCGGCCGGCATCCCGCCCGGCATGATCAACTTTATGCGCGATAGTTTCACCTTCCGCTATCCCGACTCGCCATCGGCTTTTCTGAAGGAGTTCCGCCAGTATTACGGTCCGACCATGAACGCCTTCGAAGCGGCCGGCAAGAATGGCAAGGCAGAAGAACTGCAGCGCGAACTGGATGCGCTGTTCAATGCCCATAACAAGAGCGGCCGTGCGGACCAGACGGTTATCACGGCAACTTTCCTGAGGGTTACTGTCGAGGTGTAAGGCAACGTTACGTTACGCTTCCAATGGTGTCATCCGGAAAAATCTGGTGTACGCTAGCGCACTGGCCGGCCCGCCCCCACAAGGATGCGGGCCTGGCCGGACACCAGAAACCAGACTTCAATAAGGAAGCACCTCGTGAAAAAACACCTCCTGAGCACCCTGGCCCTGAGCCTGGCGGCAGCCTTCGCCAACGCCGCTGATCCCATTTCCGGCATCGACACCCAGTACATCGACAACAGCGTTCGCGCTCAGGACGATTTCTTCACCCACCTGAACGGCCAGTGGCTGAAGAGTACCGAAATCCCGGCCGACAAATCGCGCTGGGGCTCCTTCAACAAGCTGGCCGATGACACCAAGCCGCAACTGCGCGGCATCATCGAAGAACTGGAAAAGCAGAAGGGCCTGAAGGGCGACGAGCAGAAGATCGCCGCGCTGTACGCCAGCTACATGAACGAAGCCGCGCTGGAAAAAATCGGCAGCAAGCCGCTGGCTGGCGAGCTGAGCCGCGTGCGCGGCCTGAAGGACAACAAGGGCCTGCCATCGCTGATCGCCCACTTCAACAAGATCGGCGTCGCTGCGCCCTACGGCACCTACGTCAGCCAGGATGCGCGCAACTCCACGCAATACGCCGCCTACATGGGCCAGAGCGGCCTGGGCCTGCCGGACCGCGACTACTACCTGAAGAAGGAAGACGCGAAGATGGCCGACACGCTGGCCAGGTACGAGCAGCACGTAGCGAAGATCCTGGCCATGGGCGGCAACAAGGATTCGGCCGCCAAGGCGAAAGCCATCGTGGCGCTGGAAACCCAGCTGGCCGAACTGCAGTGGACCCGCGTGCAGATGCGCGACCCGGTCAAGCGCTACAACAAGACCGAGATCGCCAAGCTGGATGACATGGCGCCAGGCTACGACTGGAAGGCGGCCCTGGGCGCCTCGGGCCTGGCCTCCAAGACCGACACCATCATCGTCAGCCAGCCCTCCTACTTCGCCGGCTTCGCCAAGCTGGCCAACAGCGTGCCGGTGGAAACCTGGCGCGCCTATTTCGAATGGCAGCTGCTGCGTTCCGCGTCGCCTTACATGACCAAGGAATTCAATGACGTGAACTTCGCCTTCTACGGCACCGTGCTGTCCGGCGTGACCGAGCAGGAACCACGCTGGAAGCGCGGCATCGACACGGTGGAAGGCGCAATCGGCGAAGGCCTGGGCAAGCTGTACGTGGCCAAATATTTCCCGGCCGAGCGCAAGGCGCGCATGGACGAGCTGGTGAAGAACGTGCTGGCCGCCTACAAGCAGAGCATCGACAACCTGGACTGGATGAGCCCGGAAACCAGGAAGCAGGCGCAGGAGAAGCTGGCCAAGTTCACGCCGAAGATCGCCTATCCGAACAAGTGGCGCGACTACAGCAAGCTGCAGATGAGCTCCGGCGACCTGCTGGGCAATGTGCGCCGCGCCGCGCAGTTCGACTACGAACGCAACCTGGCCAAGCTGGGCAAGCCGATCGACAAGGAAGAGTGGGGCATGACGCCGCAGACGGTGAACGCCTACTACCGTCCGACGGCCAACGAGATCGTGTTCCCGGCCGCCATCCTGCAGCCGCCGTTCTTCGACGCGCGTGCTGACGATGCTGTCAACTACGGCGGCATTGGCGCCGTGATCGGCCACGAAATCTCGCACGGGTTCGACGACTCCGGTTCGCAGTACGACGGCGACGGCAACCTGCGCGTCTGGTGGACCGACGACGACCGCAAGAACTTCAAGGCCAAGGGCGAAGCGATGGTCAAGCAGTATGCGTCGTACAGCCCGCTGCCGGGCTACCCGATCAATGGCGAACTGACCCTGGGCGAGAACATTGCCGACAACTCCGGCCTGGCGATTGCTTACAAGGCGTACAAGATCTCGCTGGGCGGCAAGCCGGCGCCGGTGATCGACGGCCTGAGCGGCGACCAGCGCTTCTATATGGGCTTCGGCCAGGTATGGCGCAGCAAGACCCGCGAAGCCGAGCAGATCAAGCGCATCAAGACCGACCCGCATTCGCCGGGCCAGTTCCGCGCCAACGGCACCGTGGTCAACCAGCCGGGCTTCTACGAGGCGTTTGGCGTGAAGGCGGGCGACAAGATGTACGTGGCGCCGGAGAACCGTATCATCATCTGGTAAGAAACCAAAAGGCGGGGTCTGACCCACGGGGTCAGACCCTAAGGGTCAGACCCCTCGGGTCTGACCCGGGGTTTCGGTTCACAAAAAAGCCACGACCCCGTGGCTTTTTTTCATTGTTTGCTATTTGGCATGATAGAGTCGCCACGGTAAATCCTAAAACAACATCGGAGGGTTACTTTTGAAACGCACCATTCTGAGCGCCATGCTCATCAGCCTGTTCGCCGCCGGCGGCGCCATTGCCGCCGACAAGGCCGCCCTCAAGTCCGGCATCGAGCTGGCAAACATGGACAAGTCAGTCCGTCCGCAAGACGACTTCAACCTCTACCTGAACGGCCACTGGCTGAAAACCGCCGAAATCCCGGCCGACAAATCGAGCTGGGGCACCGGTAACCAGCTGGTGGAAGAAATCCAGCCGCGCCTGCGCCAGCTGATCGAAGACGCCGCCGCCAAGGGCGGCAGCGCCGACGGCAAAAAGGTCGGCGACTTCTTCGCCTCCGCCATGGACGAAGCACGCGCCGAGCAGCTCGGCCTGACCCCGCTGGCCGCCGAGCGCGCCCGCATTGCCGCCATCAGCGACAAGTCCCAGCTGGCCGCCCAGTTCGCGCACATGTCGCGCCTGGCCGTGCGCTCGCCGCTGGACGTCAGCATCCACCAGGACAACAAGGATTCGACCCGCTACGTGGCCGACATCCAGCAGTCGGGCCTGTCCATGCCGGACCGCGACTACTACCTGAAGAAGGACGATCCGAAACTGGCCGACACCCTGGCCAAGTTCGAAGCCCACGTGGCAAAGATGATGACCCTGGCCGGCGACCAGAACGCCGCCGCCACCGCGAAAGCCATCGTGGCACTGGAAACCAGGCTTGCCGAAATCCAGTGGACCAAGGTCGAGCTGCGCGATCCGGTCAAGGCCTACAACAAGGTCGAGATCGCCAAGCTGCAGGAACTGTCGCCGAGCTTCAGCTGGAACGGCTGGCTGGAAACCGCCAGCATCGGCGGCAAGACCAGGGACGTGATCGTCGGCCAGCCAAGCTATGTGAAAGCGCTGGACAAGGTGCTGCAGGATGTCCCGCTGCAGGACTGGAAGGCGTACATGGACTACCAGCTGCTGCGTTCCTACGCGCCGGTGCTGTCCAAGGCTTTCGTCGATGAACACTTCGCCTTCTACGGCACGGTGCTGACCGGCGCCACCGAAAACCGTCCGCGCTGGAAGCGCGCGGTGACGATGACCGAGTCCGCCATGGGCGAAGCGGTCGGCAAGCTGTACGTGGAAAAATACTTCCCGCCGGAAGCCAAGGCGCGCATGGAAGAACTGGTGAAGAACCTGCTGCTGGCCTACAAGGAAAGCATCAACAAGCTGGAGTGGATGAGCCCGGCCACCAAGAAGGAAGCGCAAGCCAAGCTGGCCAAGTTCACGCCGAAGATCGGCTACCCGAACAAGTGGCGCGACTACTCCACGCTGGAAGTGAAGCGTGACGACCTGGCCGGCAATGCCATGCGCTGGCACGACTTCGACCACCTGCGCGAAACCGGCAAGCTGGGCAAGCCGGTGGACCGCGACGAGTGGCTGATGGCGCCGCAGGAAGTCAACGCCTACTACAACCCGGAAATGAACGAGATCGTGTTCCCGGCCGCGATCCTGCAGCCGCCATACTTCGACATGAGCGCGGACGACGCCGTCAACTACGGCTCCATCGGCGCCGTGATCGGCCACGAAATCTCGCACGGCTTCGACGACCAGGGCTCGCAGTACGACGGCGACGGCAACCTGCGCAACTGGTGGACCGAGCAGGACAACAAGAAGTACAAGGAACGCACCGAGATCCTCGTCAAGCAATATGGCTCCTTTGAAGCGCTGCCGGGCTACAAGGTGAACGGCGAGCTGACCCTGGGCGAGAACATCGGCGACAACTCCGGCCTGGCGATTGCGTACAAGGCATACAAGCTGTCGCTGAAGGGCAAGAAGGCGCCGGTGATTGACGGCTTCACGGGCGACCAGCGCTTCTACATGGGCTGGACCCAGGTCTGGCGCATCAAGTACCGCGACGCGGCCCTGATCGCGCGCCTGAAATCCGACCCGCACTCGCCGGGCCAGTTCCGCGCCAACGGCACGCTGCGCAACCAGCCGGGCTGGTACGAAGCCTTCAAGGTCAAGCAAGGCGACAAGATGTACCTGTCCCCGAAAGAGCGCGCCATCATCTGGTAACCCCCCGCCGCCGGGGTCAGACCCCATGGGTCAGACCCCGGTTCGAGGTTCTCAAAGGAAAACCCCATGAAAAAACACCTCCTCAGCGCCCTCGCGCTGGCCCTGCTATCCAGCGCCGCCATTGGCGCCGACAAAGCCGGCATCGAATACCAATACATCGACTCCTCGGTCCGCGCCCAGGACGACTTCTTCCGTCACCTGAACGGCAAATGGCTCGCCACCACCGAGATCCCCGGCGAAATGTCCAGCTGGGGTGTCTTCGAAAAGCTGTTTGAAGACACCCAGCCGCAACTGCGCGCCATCATTGAAAACGCCGCCGCCAAAGGCGACACACCCGAAACCCAGCGTATCGGCAACTACTACGCCGCCTTCATGGACGAAGCGCGTCTCGAGCGGCTCGGCCTGCAACCGCTACAGCCCGAGCTGGACCGCATCGCCGCCCTGAAGGACAAAAAAGAACTGCCATCCCTGCTCGCCCACGCCAACCTGCAAAACCGCAGCGTACTGCTCGACTTCGGCATCCACCAGGACAACAAGGACTCGACCAGATATGTGATCGACTTCCAGCAGTCCGGCCTGGGCCTGCCCGACCGCGACTACTACCTGAAGAAGGACGACGCGAAGATGGCCGACACCGTGGCCAAATACGAGCAGACCATCGGCAAGATGCTGGCGCTGGCCGGCGACCAGAACGCCGTTGCCAACGCCAAGGCCATCGTCGCCTTCGAAACGAAGCTGGCCGAAATCCAGTGGTCGAAAGTCGAACTGCGCGATCCGGTGAAGGGCTACAACAAGGTCGCCATCGCCAAGCTGGGCGAGCTGATGCCGAACTACGACTGGAACGCCTACCTGGACGGCATTGGCGGCGTGAAAGGCAAGGTCGATTACGTGATCGTCGGCCAGCCGACTTACCTGAAGGCGCTCGACAAGCTGATCGCCGAAACGCCGATGGACACCCTGAAGCCCTACTTCCAGTGGCACCTGCTGCATAGCGCCGCGCCATACCTGTCCAAGTCCTTCCTCGAAACGAATTTCGATATGTACGGCAAGGTGCTGGGCGGCGTAACCGAAATGCGTCCACGCTGGAAGCGCGGCGTGTCGGCCACCGAAGGCGCGCTGGGCGAAGCACTGGGCAAGGTGTACGTGGAGCAGCACTTCCCGGCCTCCAGCAAGGCGCGCATGGAAGAACTGGTGAAGAACCTGCTGGCCGCTTACAAGCAGAGCATCGACAAGCTGGACTGGATGAGCCCTGCCACCAAGAAGCAGGCGCAGGCCAAGCTGGCCAAGTTCACGCCGAAGATCGGCTACCCGAACAAATGGCGCGACTACAGCGCGCTGGAAGTGAAGCGTGAAGACCTGCTGGGCAATGTATTCCGCGCCAACCAGTTCGCCGTCCGCAAGGAACTGGACAAGCTTGGCAAGCCGATCGACCGCGACGAATGGGGCATGACGCCGCAAACCATCAACGCCTACTACAACCCCGAGCTGAACGAGATCGTGTTCCCGGCCGCCATCCTGCAGCCGCCGTTCTTCGACCCGAATGCCGACGACGCGGTCAATTACGGTGCAATTGGCGCCGTGATCGGCCACGAAATCTCGCACGGCTTCGACGACCAGGGCGCCCAGTACGACGGCGACGGCAACCTGCGCGACTGGTGGACGGCACGCGACCACAAGAACTTCGACCGCAAGACCAAGCAGCTGGTAAGCCAGTACAACGCCTTCAGTCCGGTCCCCGGTTACAAGGTGAACGGCGAGCTGACGCTGGGCGAGAACATTGCCGACAACTCCGGTCTGGCGATTGCGTACAAGGCCTACAAGATCTCGCTGAAAGGCAAGCAGGCGCCGGTCATTGACGGCTACAGTGGCGAACAGCGCTTCTACCAGGGCTGGGCGCAAGCCTGGCGCGCCAAGATGCGCGAAGCGGCGCTGATCCGCCAGATCACGACGGACCCGCACTCCCCGGAAGAATTCCGCGCCAACGGCTCGCTGCGCAACCAGCCCGGCTTCTACGACGCCTTCAAGGTCAAGCAAGGCGACAAAATGTACCTCCCCCCCAAAGACCGCGTCATCATCTGGTAACGCAAAAAAAAGGGTCAGACCCCTTGGGTCTGACCCAGATTTTAGGTTCAAAAAAAAAACCGCTCCCAAGAGCGGTTTTTTATTCGCCTGGCCTGGTCTTCGCTCAGCCCTTCGGCGCCGCCGCAGCATCCGCCGCTGGCGCTGCCGGAGCAGCCGGCGCCGCTGGCACCTCAGGCTCCTTGAACTTGCCGCCCGACTTATTGGTCATATAAACCACAGCGCGCGCCACTTCGATATCATCCAGATCCGGATTACCGCCCTTGGCCGGCATCGCGCGGATACCCTCGACAGCGTGCTTCACGATGGTGTCATAACCCTGGCCGATACGAGCCGCCCACGCGCCGTTATCGCCCACTTTCGGAGCGCCGGCAGCGCCGGTAGCGTGGCAAGCCTGGCAGGTCGAAGTAAAGATCGCTTCACCGGTTTGCAGCACTTTAGGAGCATTGGCATCCTTCAGCGTATAGCCCTGGTCCGCCACGGGCTTCAGACGTGCAGCAATCGCTTCAGCGCTCTGGCCTTCGGAGCCGGCGCCGGTCAGCTTCTGATTGGTAACGAACTGAACCAGAAGAATGATGCCGATGATGGTGAAGGCGAAGAAACCTATGACGGCAGCAACCAGCTGCTTAGGCGTTCTGATAGCGGATTCGTGGCTCATGATTTCCTTAAAACAGTTTGCGAAGCTGGTGGCTGAGGGTTGCGTATTTTACACGCTGCCGAGCTATCCCTCGTCAAACCTGCAATTATAGACGTAAACGGCAACTTTTTGACAGCATATGCCTGTCAACAATGGACGACGGAAGGGAAACCCGCTATTCTTCGTGTCTCTTCCAAGCGGCTGTAGCTCAGTGGATAGAGTATCGGCCTCCGAAGCCGAGGGTCGTGGGTTCGATCCCCGCCAGCCGCGCCAGAATTCCCCGCACCGTCCGGTGTTGTCTTTGTTGTTCGTCGTTTACCTTCCTATCCAGTGGAGCGTCATCGCTATGCGTGCGTGCCACCACGTTGCGATACACCGCGAAATGGCCTTCCAGCGGACCCAAGAGCTCGCCCGGATAACTGCCGACGCATGAGAGCTTTATTAGCTGTGCACAGCACCTATTGATGTGTCCGAAATGACTTGACCACAGCAGTAAGGCAGGCCTAGAGTAATCGCGAGCAATTAGCTTCCGCTAAAGCTGTCTGCAGGATAGCGGCGTGCATATTACAGACTGAATGATAATTTTCAGCATCGCCTGGGGCATGCTCGAAAAACGCAAATTATGTTGTCGTTATATTAACGGAGCGTGACTTGTCGACCTTACCAGTTCGTAGCGAGCAATTCGCTTGCCGTGTCTGTGCCGAAATCGTGGAGTGCGATATTTTTCAGCTAAAGGAAATGATGTATGGCTCCCACGAACCGTTTGACTACGCGCGCTGCGGCAACTGTGGCTGCCTGCAAATACAGGAGATTCCATCCGATCTGGCGCGGCACTATCCTTCTGATTACTATTCGCAGCAACCCCGTGCGGAGCCGGCAGCGCCGACAGGGTTGAAGCGGTTCCTGATGCACTGGTACTGTCGCAGCGCGGTGTTACACCCGGACGCTCCATTGCACCGTACTATTCGGCGCCTGCTGCCAATGCCAATGGATTTCGCCACCATCGGTCAATACCTGCTGGAGGGGCGCCTGCGTAGTGCAAGCGACCGGATACTCGACGTCGGCAGCGGCGCCAGTCCTTATCGGCTCGCGGCCATGCGCCGATGCGGATTTGCTACGGTGGAGGCAATCGATCCCTATCTCGCAGCAGATTGCGTGTATGAAGGCGTGCCGGTGTATCGACGGGTGATCGAGGAGGTCGAAGGAGAGTTCGGCATGGTGATGTTCCATCATTCGCTGGAACATGTGCCCGATCCTGTCGCCACACTGACCCACGCGGCGCGGCTGCTGCGTTCCGGTGGCACATGTTTGGTCAGGGTACCCGTCATGAATACTCACTTTTGGCGTCGTTTTGGCGGCAATTGGGTGGAGTTGGATGCCCCACGGCACTTGCATTTGTTTGCAGCGGAAACGATGGAGGTTCTGGCCAGGCGTACCGGCTTCCGTATCCGTAGAACCGTGTTCGACTCTGAACGGTGGGAGTTAACTTCCAGCATCCAGTATGAGCAGGGTATCCCGCTGCGCAACGCGATCGGCGACAAGCAATTCACCGCTACCGAACTGCAGGGCTATGCGCAAGAAATTGCCGAATTAAACGCCCGGTCGGACGCAGGGCGTGCCTGCTTCTACCTCGAACGCATCTGACCCGTGGGGGCCGTGAGACCTGACGCTTAGAGACGTCGTCATGCTCATGGCCTTGACCGAATCGTCGACTGAGCGGGCGGATATGCCAATCCCACCAGCCGCGCCAATTCATTTATTTTTCGACATCATTCTGCGCCTGGAACCACGCTTCCAGAATCGCGCGGCACTTTCCCCACCTAGTCCGGCACCTCTGTCGTAAAATTTATCGCAAGAAACCAAAAGTCAGCGGCGTTTCCTAAGTGGGCCAGCGGAAGCTTGCTCCGTTCAGCCAAGAGCAAGGAATAGTACGTATGAGTGCCCTGGATCAAATCACCCATTGGCGCGAAACGATCTTTACACGCCTGGTGCAGGTCGTCCTACTTCTTGGTATCGGCACAGCCGTGCCGAGCATGATCCAGTCGGCGCACGAAGGCTTGTGGGGCGTGCTGGTGGTGGACGTAATTGCGCTGGGCTGGCTGACCATGTTGTGGCGCCTGGAGGGGCGGGTGTCGTATCATGCGCGTGCCCTGCAATTCCTGCTGATCGCATTTGCCGTTGGCGTCGCGCTGATGCTGCAGGTCGGCCCAGTGGCGCACACCTATCTGCTGGCCGTACCCTGCCTGGCGGCGCTGCTGGTCGGACTAAAGCCGGCCATCTGGCTGCTGATAGCCGGCGCCGTCGCCATTGTGCTGACCGGCTACGCGCCGGCGCCCGCGCCGGCCGCTGTCGGTCTTTCGGACGATCCGGTGCTGCGCGCCGCCATCGTCGCCCTCAACTACCTGTTCATTGCCGGCATCCTGACCTTCTCCTGCGGCGTACTGCTGCGCCACCTGGCGCGCTCGCTGTCCGAGGGTGAGCAGCTGGCGTTTTACGATCCGCTGACCGGGCTGCCGAACCGGCGTCTGCTGCTGGACCGTCTTGGCAACCTGCTCGCCAGTTCCGAACGGCAGCAGGTTTTCAGCGCCGTGATGTTCGTGGACCTGGACCGCTTCAAGACCATCAACGATGCGCGCGGACACGCCACTGGCGACACCCTGCTGCAGCTGGCGGCCGGACGGCTCTCCGATCTGGTCCGTAAAAGCGACACTGTCGCGCGCATCGGTGGCGACGAATTCGTGGTGCTGCTTTCGCACCTGGCGCCGGATCTTGCGGCAGCAGGCAGCGCCGCGCAGCTGGTGGCGGAAAAGGTCCGCGCCACGATGGCCCGCGATTTCGAGATCGAGGGCCAGCTCTACGCTTGCTCCGCCAGCATCGGCGTGACGCTGCTGCCGAAATTCGGCCGCAGCGCCGACGATTTGCTGCGCGAAGCCGATACCGCCATGTACCGCGCAAAAGGCGCGGGCCGCAACGGCATCGCCTACTTCGAATCCACCATGCAGGCCGAAGTCGAGCGGCGCCTGACCCTGGAGCGCGAGCTGGCGCAGGCGATTGAACATGAACGTCTGCACATGGTGTACCAGCCGCAGTTCGACAGCTTTGGCGGGCTGCACGGTGCGGAATTGCTGATGCGCTGGGAGCGTGAAGACGGCAGCATGGTATCGCCCGCCATCTTCATCCCGCTGGCGGAAGAAGCGGGCCTGATCGTGCGCATGGGAATGTGGGCCCTGAAGCAGGCCTGTGTGGCGCAGCAGCGCCTGGCGGAGCGGGGCCTGTCGCTGCCGTTGTCCGTCAACGTCTCGCCGCACCAGTTCCGTCAGACCGACTTCGTGCAGCAGGTCCACAATATTCTGCTTGAGCATGGCGTTCATCCTTCCCTGTTGATCCTGGAGGTGACGGAAGGCCTGCTGGTGGAAAAGCTGGAAGAAACGGTGGCGCGCATGAACGAACTGGCCGCGCTCGGCGTACGTTTTTCGATCGACGACTTCGGCACTGGCTACTCCAGCCTGGCCTATCTGAAACGCATGCCCTTGTACGAACTGAAGATCGACCGCAGCTTCATCATGGACATGCCCGACGACGCCAACGACGTGGTGATCGTGCAGGCCATCCTGGCCATGGCCGGCCATATGGGACTGCGCGTGGTGGCGGAAGGCGTGGAGACGCAAGCGCAGGCCGACTTCCTGGTGGCCCATGGCTGCCATGCACTGCAGGGATATTTGCTGGGCCGTCCCGCACCGCTGCAGGCCCTGCTGGACATGATGTCCGCCCAAGCAAAACGCTCAACCGAAACTTCGCTTTAAATATCGCGGCTGAAGGCGGCTATTCGATCCATAGTGCTTTGAACGCTGAGCGGTATAGTAATATTGCTGGAATGTTCAACCCCGATCCAGTGATACAGCGCGTCCCGCTCAGCGATGGCAGCTTCTGCCTGGTCGTGGACGATTTCCTCAGCGATCCGCAGCAGATGGTGCAGACGGCCATCGCGCGCCGCGCGGCCTTTGCTGCGGCGCCCGTCAACTGCTACCCCGGCATCGAGCAGCCGATGACGCCGGACTTCGACCGCGCGCTGCACGGCCACTTCTCATCCCACCTGATGCGCGCCTTCGATGGCGAAGAACTGCTGGGCATGGCGACGCGCATGTCGCTGGTCACCTTGCCGCCGGAGGAACTGCAGCCGCAGCAGCGCATCTGCCACCGCGATGCGCGCAGCTGTGCGCCGGGTGAGGGCGCCGTGGCCTCGGTGATGTACCTGTTTGACGATGTGCGCATGGGTGGCACCAGTTTCTACCGTCCGCTGCGCCATCCTGAAGAGACCGACTTCCTGCTGTACCAGGCGCGCATCATGGAAAACACAGCCTTCAGCAAGGTCATCGGCGCCGACCCCTGCTACTACAACGGCGACAACCGCTACTTTGAAAAAATCCGCAGCATCCCCGCCGCCTGGAACCGCGCCATCTTCTACGACGCCACCATCTTCCACTCCGGCCAGATCGACGCGCCCCATCTCCTTCACCCCGACCCCGCCCAGGGCCGCCTGACCATCAACGCCTTCCTCCGCTACCGAATTGCATGAGCCGCAAGTTCGGTGATGAGTCTCAAGTGTTGCTCGTTTGTGCTTGACGCCAATCGGAGTGACGCTAAATTGAATCTGTTATCTATCGGATGGAGGTGTGAAATGCTAGACAAAAAGCCAGGACTGTAGGCCGTTCCGAAACTCACGACAGTAACTCTGCGAACCGAGAATCTTCGCGCACTCCAGCCAGGTCAGGGTCCTTAGCCAGATCAGCTCTGGCATCTGGATCGGATTCGATTGCTATCCTTGCATACTCAAAGTACTCATCGACCCTGCCGGTGAGAGCTGCATAACAGGCAAGGTTGTAATACCAAAACTGCTTGCGTTCTGCACCGTCGAGCGAGATGGCGCGTTTTGCAGCGGTATAAGCGCCGCGGTAATTTCCTAAACGTTTTAAAGCAAAGGCAATTCTGATCATGAGAACGCCTTCAATATAACTGTCGAGACCGGACGGCGCATTCTCGGGTACTACTGATCTCACGAGTCGCACGATCTCTTCCATCTCTTCCTTCTTGGGTTCATCGCGGCTGATATAGTCCCAGACAGTTGAAGCGATAACCAGTGCTTTCGAGTTGAGCTTCGACTGCTGCACAAAAAGATCTACCTGTCGGGCCATTATTTCGCGGTGCTCGGACTTGGCCTTGTCCAATGCCGTCTGCGTTTCTTCCAGTAGTCGGGATTGAAACTCGATCTTCTCCTTCAAGGGCTTGGTAATCGACTTGACTTCGCGTAAACCGAAAAAAGCTAGCAATCCTGCAAAGCCGCTCACGATGAAAACCACCACGCTCCCAAAGAGCTTCAATTGCTCCAGTGAGCGCTGAGTGTGGGCGAACGATTCTTCCAGGGCCAGCTTGGCGATTTGAAGCACTTCGCCTGTGGTTGCCGCAGTTGGCGTGATGGGAGGAGGTGCCGTTTGTGCGGCTGATTTAGCCGGTATCTGGTCCGGCTCCGTGCCGGGCGTGATAGGCGCCAGCGAACGCAAAAAAGCCAGCAGCAGAAAACGCATGGCGCCCTGTCCCGTGAATGAGTTCTCATACTGTAGGGTGCTACGACATCGAAATCATAATTCCGATGCCGTGCAAGGGACTTGGGGAATGTCTAACTGTTGCCCGGTTCGCGCAGCAGAGGGGCGAGGGCGTTGGCGGAGCGCAGGCGGTTGGCGAGGAGGTCGATGCCGGGGAGGCTGAGGTGGAAGCGGTCCAGGATCATTGGGGCGCCACCGGCGGCGATCAGCGGGCAGCCGCCCTGGCAGTACAGCGACACGCGGTTCACGTAGCTGAAACCATTCTGGCGCGCGAAGCTGGCCATCGCATCGGCATAGATCAGGTACGACGGTTCGACCATCGCGCCCACCGTCTCTGCCAGCGACTGCGACGTGTCCATGCGCAGCATCGCGGTCGGGACGCTGTCGCTGAACACCAGCGGCGGGCTGACCAGCAGCAGCGGTGCGCCGTTCGACGCGAAACGCTTCAGGTCGGGCAGCGCGGCCGCAAAGTCGTCGCGCCACTGGGAGGCGACGATGATGCCGTCCAGCTTGTTCTGGGCGGCGAATTCCTGGGCGTATTCCAGCAGCTTCACGCACAGGTGGAAGCCGTCGCCATAGGCAGCATGGAAGGGGCGGCAGGCCGAGCCGGTGATCTGGATGAAGTTCACGTCCGGATAGGCGCGCGACAGCGCCAGGTGGAATTCGGCGGCAGCGCTGTCGCCGAACACCAGCACGTTCTTGCGCGGCGCATCCAGCGTGACGCAGGACGCGTTGCCGGCGCGGTAGGTATCGAACGAGGCAGGCGTATCGGGCAAGTCGTAGATATGGCAGCTGTTGTAGCGCTCGGCCTGATTGCGTTCGGCTTGCAGACGGCCGATGTAGTGGTATTCGGCCTTGCGTGCGGCGCGCAGGCGCGCCATGGCGGCAATGCTCTCCGCCGAATCGGGCAGCATTTCAGCCACCGTGGCCGGCAGGGTCTGTGCCTGAGCCGCAGGCTCAGCCGCGCCAGCGGCCGGCGTCAGCGGAGCGGAGCTTTCGGCCACCTCGGCAGCAGGCAGGTACTTGCCCAGATTGGCGATCTGACGATCCGGTAAACCATGCGCAGCGTACAGACCATAGCCGGCGCTGCCGGCCAGCACCATCAGTGCCGCCAGCGCGACCGGCACGGCCACCGCCTTGCGGAAGCGCAGCTGGCCTTCGATAAAGCGGGTGGTGATCCAGGCCAGCAGCACGGCTGCGGCGACGGCTGCCAGACGCACCGGCTGCGCTGGCTTGCCCGCCTGCAGGATGAAGGCAAACGCCAGCAGCGGCCAGTGCCACAGGTAGAGGGGATAGCTGATGCGTCCGAACCAGACCACGGGCGACAGCGACAACAGCGAGCGGTTCAGCGTGGCGCCGGGACCGGCCGCCAGCAGCAGGCCCGCGCCGGCCACCGGCAGCAGGGCGCCATAGCCGGGGAAGGCGCTGGTCTTGTCCAGCAGCTGGAAGCCGGCAACGATCAGGGCCGCACCGGCCAGCGGCACAATCGGCGGCAGTGCATAGTCGCGCTGCGACTTGGTATGCCACCAGGCAATCAGTCCGCCCACGGCCAGTTCCCAGAACCGTGACAGCGGCGAATAGAAAGCGGCCACCGGATCGTTCGCCACATGCATCACGTTATACGCAAACGAGGCCACTGCCAGCGCTGCCGTCACGCCGACAAACAACTGGGCGCGCCGCCGCAGCGCCCATACCAGCAGCGGCCAGACGATATAAAACTGTTCTTCCACACCCAGCGACCACAGGTGCAGCAGCGGCTTCGATTCCGCGCTGGCGTCGAAATAACCCGCTTCCTGCCACAGCGTCAGGTTGGCGACGAAGCCGGCGCCGCCGGCCGCATGCTTGCCCAGCTGGCTGAACTCTTCCGGCAGCAATGCCACATAACCGAAGCCGAGACAGGCGGCCAGCACCACCAGCAGCGCCGGAAAAATGCGCTTGATGCGGCGGGCATAAAACTCGCCCAGGCTGTAGCCCTCGTTGCCGAGCAGGATGCCGGTGATCAGGTAGCCGGAAATGACGAAAAACACGTCCACGCCGGCAAAGCCGCCGGGCAGCGACTGCGGGAAAGCGTGGAAGAGGACGACGGCCAGAACGGCAACAGCGCGCAGGCCGTCAATGCTTGGCTGGTAGGCGGGAGAAGCGGTTTTCATTGCCCAAAATTATAGCATTATGAACGTGGTGAAACATCCGGCCGCCTCCCGCCGCGGCCAGTCAGCGGGTCGGCGCGGGCGCTGCGTCGATGCGTACGCGTAACAGGGAATACGGCTTCTCGCGCTTGTCCTGGCCGCCGTTGAAGCCGGGCGAGCGGTGCAGCTGGTTGGCCGTGAAGTAGAGGTAGCTGTCCGGGCCGATGGCCATGGTATCCGGCCACAGCATGCGCGGATCGTGGGCGATGGTGGACCAGCGGCCGTCCGGGCTCATCTTGCGGATGCTGTTGTGCTCGTAATCGGTGGCGTACACGGCGCCCCTGGCGTCCGCCTCCAGCCCGTCGGAGGCGCCTTTCTCGCCCAGGTCGCGCACCGCGCCGCCCAGTTCGGCTTCGCCGATGGCCGGATCGCGCAGCAGGGCGGCCGGCACCGAATACAGGTGGCGGCTGGACACGGCCGAGTAATACAGCGTGGCGCCGTCCGGCGACAGCGCAATGCCGTCCGAAGCAACGGCGAAGCGCCGGGTGGTGCCGTCCGCATCCCGCAGCAGCATGCTTTCCCCCTCGACCACGGGCACGAAGGCCGGGTCGGGCGAAGTGCTGGCGTGGCCGCTCAGGCGGCGCTGCGCAGCGCCGGTAGCCAGGTCGAGCACGATGATGGCGCCCGGGCCGCTCAGCGAAGAATCGGTCACATAGGCCACGCCTTCCTTGCCGATGCGGAAGTCGAAGCGCATATCGTTCACGTAGGTGCTGGACAGCATTACATTGGGCGGGAACGTCACCGTCTTGACGATGCGGTTGGTCTTCAGGTCGATCGCCACCAGCTTGGCGCCGCCTGCCTTCGGTGCGGCAAACTCAGGCGCCGCCGTATCCAGCACCCACAGCCGGCCCTGGCCGTCCGCCACCACGCTTTGCACGCTGATAAAGCCGCGCGCCGGATCGGCAGGGTCTTCCACATTCACGGCTGCATCCGGATAGGCGACCGCCTTGCCGTTGCGCAGCTCGGCGACGGTGAAGGGCACCTTGTCGCCCCAGCGCGGGAAGTTGACGAAGATGCGCCCCGTTTCGCTGACGGTCACGCCGGTCGGCATGGCGTCGCGGAAGGTGGCAATCTGTTCGATCTTGCCAATCGTGCGTTCAGCCGGCGCGGCGGCCTGGGAGGTGAAGGCGGCGCTGCCGAAAGCCAGGGCGATGGCGAGCTGGATGGCGTTTTTCATGGTTATTTTCCTTGGGATGTTGAAGATGAGCCCATGGTAGAGAGGCCCGGCCCCGAGAAAAATGGCCAAATCACGATAACACTTTCAACGTTATGAAGAAAAAAAGCCATGCGCGGGCGTGGCTTTTGTGGAGCGATTTCGGATTACTTTGCGCTTTCGCTGCCGTTGTGCGCCTTGTCGGCCGAGGCGCCGAGCTTGAGCAGATAGACCTGTCCGCTTTTCTGCACTGAACCCGGATGCGGCCAGGTTGGCATCTGCTGGAACTGGGCCGTGAGCGCTGCGCGCTGGGCGGCAGGCACGCCGCGGATGCTGTCGAAGCCGATAACGCGCAGGTAGCCGGTAATGCGTTGCAGGTTGCCCTGATCCCAGCCGAAGAAGGAGCCGCGCGTGACGCTGGTATCGGCCGAGGCATACAGCGAAGGACGTTCGCGTTCGGTATGGCCGTACACGTCGAGCAGGATGGGCGCACCCTTGTCGGTACTGTCCTGCAGTTCCAGGATTTTGCTGCCGATGGCAAAGCCCATCGCGCGGTCCTGGTTTTGCGCCATGGTCGCGGTCGCGATGTATTGGGATGTCACGTTCACCACTTGCAGCTGAAACAGGCCGAGCACCACCAGGCCCGCATGACGCAGCAGGCCGGCGGGGCAGGTGAGGATCAGCATGGCGCACAGCCAGACGGCATATGGCAGTGCCAGCATGGCGCGCAGCGGGAATTCGCCGGGGCCGGTGAGGAACAGGAACAGGAAGGGCGAAGCGAGCAGCACGCCGAACAGTACCAGGTTCGGCAGCAGCACGGTCTTGCGGCTGGCTGCGGCAAGGCACAGCAGCGCGCCCGCGACGGACAGGGCGGCGCAGGGCATCGATGCGCCAAAGATCGCCGCCGAGCCGGAGTAGGTTTGCGCGGCCTGTTTGACGATGGACGCCGTCAGCCACAGCGGCGCGTGCAGCATGTTCTCGGGACGGAAGAAGCTGGCAATGTATTCCGGCGGCGCATGGAAGGCGGCCTGCATCAGCTTGTTAAGCACGAAATACAGCACGGTGCCGCCGATCAGGCACAGCACGCTGTGCGCCAGGTCTTCAAACGCCTTGCGGTACTGGAAGCGGCTGTTGGACTGCAGCGATTGCACCAGCAGGAGGCCGATCGTGCCGCTGATAAAGACCAGCAGCAGCGACTGGTAGGCGCCCGCTGCAATGGTGAGCAGCAGCATGATGGCGGCGGCGCGGCCCAGGCGGCGGCGTGCCGTGCGGCGCGCATGCAGGTACAGCGCGCCGGACACGCACAGGAAGCCCAGCGCTGTGGACGGCACGTTGGCGGAAAACTCGGAGATCAGCCACCAGCTCGGGTAGGTCGCAAACAGCGCGTAGGCAGCATAGCTTTTCCACGCAGGCTGCCAGTTGTGAATCCGCACCAGCAGCATATAGCTGACGGCCAGCACCGCAGCCATGAACAGGTAGGGGCTGTAGGCAGTGGAAGGCTGCGGGAACAGCAGGCTTTCGACCAGGAAGACGGTAAAGCGGCCCTGCGCGATCCAGACGGTGCGTACATCGCGGATGGCCGCCAGTTCGTCGTCGATGGAGGGAGAGAAGGTCGTAACGAAGTAGATGTTCGCAATCAGGCCGATAATGAACAGGATGAAAAACTCGTTCCATTCGAATTTTTCCCGGCGCAACCAGCTATCTTTTTCTGTCACCATATTTTTCCAACGAATGCGAGCTTTGAGAACAGGTAGGTCAGCGGAACGGTAATCGCGATGGCCGCCAGCGGCGCCAGCTTTTCGCTGCCGCCGGCAAGTTCGATCCAGACGTGAATCACCAGTGCGCTCAGCAGGTACTGGCCCAGGTAGATCAGCGGCAGCATCAGGGCGGACTTGTAGCCGCGGTGCGTATCGAAGACGAACAGCCGGTTGGCGCAATAGGCGATCACGATGCCGAGGGCGAAAGTGATCGCATAGGCTGCCTGGTACGGGAAGAACTTCAGCAGCAGCAGGTAGATCAGGTAGGTGATCAGGGTATTGAAACCGCCTGCGACCAGGAAGCGCCCCGCGCTATGTTTAAGCACCATTCCGGTCACGCGCCAGCCTGACGTATTCGTCGTAGTTGCGGATGTAGTCGGCGCTGTTGTAATGATGGGAAGCAAAGACCAGCAACACGGCGTCGCGCGAATACTTGTACTGGATGCCCCAGATCATCGGCGGCAGATACAGGCCCTTGGTGGCGGCATCCAGCACGAATTCCTGGCGGTTGACGCCGTCGAAGGCAACCACGTGCACCGAGCCCTTGATGGCGATCAGGAATTGATGGCATTCGTGGTGGGCGTGCTCGCCGCGCGTTTCGGCGGTTGGTACGTCGTACACCAGGAAGTAGCGCGAGGGCTTGAATGGAATGGCGCGTTCGAACTCGCCGACCGACAGGCTGCCGCGGATGTCCGCCACTTCTTTCATGTGGTGCAGCGACACCCCGCGCACCGCGGTTTCGGTGGTCGATTCCTCCTGCAGGTTCTGCGCTGCCTGGAAGGCGGCCGGCTTGGCGTCCGCGTAGCCGACGATCTTGGCCGGGTTGCCGACCACGATGGCGTTCGGCGGCACGGAACGCGTCACCACCGCGCCGGCGCCGATCATGGCGCACTGCTCGATCACGATGCCGGGCAGGATGGTTGCGTTGGCGCCAATGGAGGCGCCTTTGCGGATCAGCGTACGGCCATATTTTTCCGGATATTTTTTGCTGCGCGGGAAGATGTCATTGGTGAAGGTGACGTTCGGGCCGATGAATACATCGTCCTCGATGGTCACGCCGTCCCACAGCTGCACGCCGCACTTGATGGTCACGCGGTCGCCGACCACCACATCGTTCTCGATGAACACACCGTCGCAGACATTGCATTCCGCACCCACCCTGGCTTGCGGCAGGATGTGCGCGAATGCCCAGACGCGGGTGCCGTTGCCGATGTTCGGCGACTCGCACAGCGCGCGCTCATGAACGAAATACTCAGGCTTGTTTTGCATTGGCGTTCTCGAAAATATGGTTTTTCATCTGGATCGAATTCGGGCGGTTCTTGGTGTTCTCGTAGGTGCGCCATGCGTACGCGCCAACGATGCCGAGGCCGAGCAGATTCATGGAACCGAACAGCGTGATGACCAGTACCGTTGCCGCGTAGCCCGGCACGTCGATCATGCCGTTCAGGCGCGCCAGCACAACCACCGTGCCCAGCAGCGCCGCAAACAGCGTGCCCAGCGCGCCGACGCGGATCAGCAGCTTGATCGGCAGGTCGGTGAAGGAAAACACGCTGTCCATCATGTACTTCCACTTCTTGCGGAAAGTCCAGCCGGACTTGCCGTGCTGGCGTTCCTGGCGCGTATAGCTGATGGTCTTGCGGCGGTAGCCGATCCAGAACAGCTGGCCGATCAGCGAGGTGTGCTGCTCGTCCAGCGTGAGCAGGGTATCGCGGAAATCCAGATTGCAGCCGAACATGTCCACGCCGCCGGCCGGGATTTCCGACATCACATAATGCCGGTACAGGGACCAGTACACGCTGGACATCAGGCGCGAGAGCAGCGGATCGCTGCGGCCTTCGCGTACGCCGAGCACCACGTCTGCCTCATCCTTGCGCAAGGCGGCATCCATCTTCAGCACCAGCTCCGGCGGTTCCTGCAGATCCGCCGCCATCACGGCAAAACGATTGCCGCGGGCATATTTGAGGCCGGTGCGGATGGCGGTAAACGAACCGAAGTTGCGCGACAGCAGGATCAGCTGCGAGCGGAAATTCTGCGAGGGCAGCTGCTTCAACAGCAAGGCATAGCAGCTGTCCGGGCTGCCGTCCACCACGAACACGGTCTCGAACTGGCCGTGCAATTCGCTGTTCAGTTTTTCCACGGCGGCCAGCAGCTCCGGCAACGATCCTTCATTGCCGTACACCGGAACAATCAGGCTGAGCATTTCAGGCTGCCGTATCGAAATAGCTGCGTACGGCGGCAATCACCCGCTGCACTTCCTCGGGCGACAAACCCGGGAAGCAGGGCAGGGAAACCACTTGCGTGCAGGCCGCTTCCGTCAGCGGCAGCGGCGCCTGCTGCGGCACGCTGTGCGCCTGCTGCAGGTGGTCCGGCACCGGGTAATGGATGTCCGTGCCGACGCCCGCTTCGCGCATGGCAGCCGTGAAGCGCTCGCGCTGCGCCACGCGCACCACGTACAGGTGCGCCACGTAGTCCGCGCCGACCGAGGCCGGCAAGCGCAGCGGCAGGCCGGCAAAGGCGGCGTTGTACTGGCGTGCGATATCGCGCCGCTTGGCGTTCTCGTCGTTCAGCAGCGGCAGCTTGGCGCGCAGCACGGCCGCCTGCAATTCGTCCAGGCGGCTGTTGCGTCCGCCAGCCTCGCTCACATGGTATTTCTGCGACCAGCCATACTGGCGCAGGCGCCGCATCAGGGCATTCAGTTCCGCGTTACTGGTGACGATGGCGCCGCCGTCGCCGATGGCGCCCAGATTCTTGGTCGGATAAAAGCTGAAGCAGGCCACGTCGCCGAACGAACCCGCCATGCGGCCGCCGCGCAGCGCGCCGTGCGACTGGGCGCAGTCTTCAATCAGCGGCACCCTGGCGTCCTGCGCCAGGCGGCACAGCTGCTCGATATCGGCCAGCTGGCCGTACAGGTGGGTCACGATCACGGCATCCACGCCGGCCGCCAGTGCCTGCTGCAGGCCCTGGGCCGACATGGTCAGTGTGGCGTCGTCGATCTCGGTATACACCGGTTCCGCGCCCAGCAGGCGCACTGCGGTGCTGCCGTAAAAGCCGGCGTTGGCGGCCAGGGCCACGCGTTTGCCGGGACCGATGCCGAGTGCGCGCAGCGCGATCTCCAGTGCGTCCGTGCCATTCGCTACCGAAATGCATTCGGCGGCGCCCACGTAGGCGGCGAATTCGCGCTCGAACGACGTTACCTCCTCCCCGAGGACAAACCAGTTACGCTCCACGACCCGCTTCAGTGCTGCAAGAAGGTCAACCCCTTCATTGGCCCGCGCGGCTGAAAAAAGAGGGATTTGCTGACCCATGAAACTTCCCCAAGAATGATAAAGAATTGCCGTTCCTGCAATAATATATGATAACTGTTCACATGAAGATGAAATAAATACACGCAGGGAGTTTGTCGTGCCGCCTGTTGTATTTGATCTGCAAGTCACGTCGGCGTGATATTTTTGTGGGCCAGGATTGCCACTTTCATCCTATATTGAGTGTTCGCGTTGATGTTCTTTGTCCAGGCAGGGGGATCATCACATGGGCACTTTCGAAGTTGAATTGGGCGAGCTGCTCGATCACGGAAATCCGCCGGAATATGTGCGCTGGAACCGCAAGCGCATTACCAGCTGTGTCGATTTCCTGCATGACGCGCTGCCGCTGCAGGGTTTGCGGACGCTGGACATCGGCCATGACGTGCACGTCGGCGCCTTGCTCAAGCATTCAGGCTGCGATTTGCGCGGCAACGTGGCGCCGCTGGAACTGAAGGGGCACGAGGCGGCGCGCGATCTGGCGAGTTACACCGACGCGGCGGGCCAGGTGCATAGCTGGCAGCTCGATGCCTTCGATTTTGAAAGCAGCTTCCCCTACCCGGATGCATCCTTCGACCTGGTCACGGCCATGGAGGTGATCGAACACGTGGCCGGCAGTCCACGCGCCTTCGTCAAGGAAATCAGGCGGGTGCTGAAGCCGGGCGGTGCGCTCTTTATCGCCACGCCAAACGCCGCCTCGTGGGCCAAGATCCTGCGCCAGCTCGACCATGCGCCATCCTACGATTCCAAGCCGTACTCGCAGAATTACGGTCCCCGGCATGTGATGTGCCATGTGTATGAATACACGCCCTGGGAACTCAAGGATCTGCTGGGCAGCGAGGGCTTTGAAGTGGCCAGGTTTGCGACCTGGGATCCCTACGATACCGACCCGACCGGCGTGCGCGCCGCCGCCCTGAAGGTGCTGTTTGCCGGCAGTCTGTGCCTGCTCGGGTATCTGCGCTTTGCGGCACTGCTGTACAGGAACCGCGGCCATCAGATGGGCCTGGTGGCACGCCTGAAATCTTAGCGCCTGAAGTCCTGGGCACTGGATTGTTGCTCGACTTCATTAAATTTTCGTATCGCAATTATTCGATAGTTTTTCCTGCCCATCCACTGCTATACTTCAGCTTGATCCATGGCAACGGACCCCTCCAGGCTGCGTCCGTCCCGCCCATGCGGACCCACGCTCCCGGTTCGCGCATCTGATTACTTCCACTTTTGCGCCACTTACAACCGAAGGAGCTGCCATGCGCCTGAATACGCCTGTCACCAATGCCGAATACGTCCTGCACGAAGGCAAGACCATTGTCTCCACCACCGATCTCAAGGGCCGGATCCAGTACGCCAATCCCTACTTCATCGAAGTCAGCGGCTTCAGCGAGGAAGAGCTGATCGGCGCACCGCAAAACATCCTGCGCCATCCGGACATGCCGGTGGCAGCCTTTGCCGATATGTGGAATACCATCAAGGCCGGCATGCCATGGAGCGGCATGGTGAAGAACCGCTGCAAGAACGGCGACTTCTACTGGGTGATGGCAAACGTCACGCCGGTGATCGAGAACGGCCGTCCGGTCGGTTATATGTCGGTACGCACCAAGCCCAGCCGCGAGCAGATCAGCCAGGCCGAAGCGCTGTACCGCGAACTGCGCGAAGGCAATCCGCGCAAGCTGCGCCTGGAGCGCGGCCGCCTGCGCCAGAGCGGCCTGGTGGCGCGCCTGCGCGAACTGCGCAATCTGTCGCTGGCCAGGCATATCGCGCTGGCCATGGGCGGCGTGACGTCGCTGTTTGCCTTCCTGGCGGTGTCCGGCATGCTGCATGGCGAAGCGCTGTGGATGTCGGCGCTGAACCTGAGCTTTGTGGTGCTGGCGCTGTACTTCTGGCGCACGCTGCATATGTCGGTGGTGGTGCCGCTGCGCCAGGCCACCAGCTTCGCCCGCAAGATGGCGGGCGGCGACCTGACCGGCGCCATCGAAACCGGCGCCGACAATGAAATGGGCCAGCTCTGCGCCGCCCTGCGCCAGACCAATATCAACCTGCACAGCATCATTGGCGACGTGCGCGCCAACTTCGACGAGATCCGCAACGCCACCAGCGATATCGCCAGCGGCAATATGGACCTGTCCGGCCGCACCGAATCGCAGGCGTCCAGCCTGCAGCAGACGGCGGCCAGCATGGAGCAGCTGACCACCAATGTGCAGCAGAGCGCGACCAGCGTGCACGATGCCAACGAGCTGGCGGAAAAAGCCTCGCGCGTGGCAACCGAGGGCGGCAATATCGTGTCCCAGGTGGTGGCGACCATGGGCGACATCAGCGCGTCCTCGCGCAAGATCCAGGACATCATCGGCCTGATCGACGGCATTGCCTTCCAGACCAATATCCTGGCCCTGAATGCGGCGGTGGAAGCGGCGCGCGCCGGCGAGCAGGGCCGCGGCTTTGCGGTGGTGGCGGGCGAGGTGCGCAATCTGGCGCACCGCTCGGCCTCGGCGGCCAAGGAAATCAAGCAGCTGATCGACATGTCCATCGCCAAGGTCGATGCCGGCGCTTCGCTGACCAGCAACGCGGGCGCCACCATGAACCAGGTGATCGAGTCGGTCAGCCGCGTCACCCATGTCATGGAAGAAATCCATACCGCCACCCAGCAGCAGAGCCGCGGCATCGGCCAGGTGAACCAGGCCGTCAACCATATCGACGACATGACCCAGCAAAATGCCGCGCTGGTGGAGCAGGCGGCGGCCGCGGCCAGCAGCCTGGTGCGCCAGGCGGAGTGGGTGGCGCAGGCCATGGCCGTGTTCAAGCTGCAGGAAATCGCCGCCGGCGCGCGCCACAGCGTGGCAGCCGAGGCAGTGCGCCAGGCGCGTGCCGTGCCGGCGCCGCAACAGCGGCCGTTGCTGGAGCGTGCGTGATGATGACAAGCGCGGCCCGGGTCCTGCCGGGCCGTCATGAAGAGGTCAAAATGACAAGTTAATCTGTCATATCAGTGGCTTGCAGGTTGTTGCCAAATTGTCCGGCGGCCGCAAAACCCTGTGACAGGCTGGACCGTCAGGTGTAAAATCGACAATTCATGCCATATGTGCAATAAATTTGACGAAAAAGCACGACATCTTGTGGCGCCGTCCCAACACCCGCTGAAGCATGCCCAACCTCTGCCACCCCCGGGCGCTGGCGTCCGCGCCGATGGAGTGTAAAACTCAGCATTGAATTCAGTCGATTCGTGTTATATAGTTAGCATAATAGTAATAGGTAATTCTCACAGGAACCCGATATGGAAAACGAGAAGGTTGTTGCAGTTGTAGGTTTGGGCTACGTCGGCCTGCCGCTGGCGGTCGAGTTCGGCAAGAAACGCAAGACCATCGGGTTTGACCTGTCGGCCTCCAAGGTCGAGAACTACCGCCGCTTCTGCGATCCTACCGGCGAAGTGCCGGAAGAAGAACTGCGCGCCGCGACCCAGCTGAGCGTGACGACCGACCCGGCCCTGCTGGCCCAGGCCGACTACATCGTGGTGGCCGTGCCGACCCCGGTCGATATGGCGCACAACCCGGATTTCGGCCCGCTGATCGGCGCCTCCACCAGCGTCGGCAAATATATGAAGAAGGGCGCCATCGTGGTGTACGAATCGACGGTGTATCCGGGCGCCACCGAGGAAGTCTGCATTCCGGTGCTGGAAAAGCACTCCGGCCAGAAATGGATGGACGATTTCCACGTCGGCTTCTCGCCTGAGCGCATCAACCCGGGCGACAAGCAGCACCGCCTGACCACCATCCTCAAAGTGGTGTCCGGCGACGATGCGCCGACGCTGGATGCGATCGCCAGGCTGTACGAATCCATCATTACCGCCGGCGTGTACCGCGCTTCCAGCGTGAAGGTGGCCGAGGCGGCAAAAGTCATCGAGAACACCCAGCGCGACCTGAACATCGCCCTGATGAACGAACTGGCCATCATCTTCGACAAGATCGGCATCGATACCCTGGAAGTGCTGCAGGCAGCAGGCACCAAGTGGAACTTCCTGCCCTTCCGTCCGGGCCTGGTCGGCGGCCACTGCATCGGCGTCGATCCTTACTACCTGACCCACAAGGCGGACATGATCGGCTATCACCCGCAGGTGATCCTGGCCGGCCGCCGCATCAACGACGGCATGGCCAAGTTCGTGGCCGAAAAAACCGTGAAGCAGATGATTGCCGCCGGCTGCCACATCAAGGGCGCCAAGGTGAACGTGCTGGGCCTGACCTTCAAGGAAAACTGCCCGGACCTGCGCAACTCCAAGGTGGCGGACGTGGTGTTCGAGCTGCAGTCCTACGGCCTGGACGTGCACGTGCACGATCCGGTGGCGGACAGCGAGGAGTCCGAGCACGAATACGGCATCAGGCTGGAAAGCTGGGACAGCCTGCCGCAGGCGGACGCCCTGGTGGCAGCCGTGTCGCACAAGGAACTGCTGGCGCTGTCGCTGGGCGACCTGTCGTCCAAGCTGAACGCGGGCGGCTGCTTCATCGACGTGAAATCGGCCTTCAATATGGCCGGCCTGCGCGAAGCTGGTTTCAGCGTCTGGCGTCTGTAATCGGGAGAAAAGCGTGTCTGGCAAGTTTGAGCAAGTACAGGAACACCTGCGGGGCCGGCCTTACCACTGGCTGGTTACCGGGGCGGCAGGCTTCATCGGGTCCAACCTGGTGGAAGCGCTGCTCAAGCTCGGCCAGCGCGTAACGGGTCTGGACAATTTCGCCACCGGCCACCAGCACAACCTGGACCAGGTGCGCGAGCTGGTCGGCTCGGCCCAGTGGGCCAATTTCGAATTCATCGAGGGCGACATCCGCGACGCGGCTGCCTGCGCCCGCGCCTGCGAAGGCGTCGATTACGTGCTGCACCAGGCGGCCCTGGGATCCGTCACGCGCTCGATCGAAGATCCGATGGCGACCCACGAGACCAACGTCACGGGCTTCCTGAACATGCTGATCGCGGCGCGCGACGCCGGGGTCAAACGTTTCGTGTATGCCGCATCCAGCTCCACCTACGGCGACCATCCGGGCCTGCCGAAAGTGGAAGACCAGATCGGCAAGCCGCTGTCGCCTTATGCGGTCACCAAGTATGTCAACGAGCTGTATGCGGACGTGTTCGCACGCTGCTACGGCACGCAATCCATCGGCCTGCGCTACTTCAATGTATTCGGGCCGCGCCAGGATCCGGAGGGCGCTTATGCTGCGGTGATTCCGCAGTGGGTGTCCGGCTTGATCCGCAACCGTCCCTTGTTCATCAACGGCGACGGCGAAACGAGCCGCGACTTCTGCTTCATCGATAACGTGGTTCAGGCCAACCTGCTGGCCGCAACGGTGGAGGCGCCGGAAGCGGTCAACCAGGTGTACAACGTGGCGCTCAACGAGCGCACTACGCTAAACCAGCTTTACCTGATGATGCGTGAGCTGCTGCAGGCGCGTTTCCCGCACCTGCAGCAGCACAAGGCGCAATACCAGGGCTTCCGTGCCGGCGACGTGCGGCACTCGCAAGCCGATATCGGCAAGGCGCGCGAGCTCCTGGGCTTCAACCCTTCGCACCGCATCGGCGAAGGCCTGAAAGAAGCGATGGATTGGTATGTCCGCAATTTGGCGGCTCAAGAATAAGGTCCGCCATTACAACGAATCACCGGGGAATCTGCGTGGGGACGCAGCTATTCATCCGGCAATAAGAAGTAATGCGGGAGGGAAAAAATGCTAAGAATCTCCAACCACTACATCTCCAAGGTGGTGTTCAGCCTATTGTTCCTGGAAGTGTTGATCCTGATCGGCTCGTTTTATGCCGGCGCCGGTCTGCGCTTCTTCGACGGCGAGCAGTTCCTGCTGCCGCGGCTGGATCACTTCTTCATGTCGGCCTGCATTTTCGCGGCCGCCATCGTGTTCAGCATGAGTGCGCTGGGCATGTACCAGATCAATTTCCAGGAAGGCTTGCGCAATCCTTTCTTCCTGCAGCTGATGCCGTCGTTCGCCATGGGCTTCTGCATCCTGACGCTGGTGTTCTACCTGGCGCCGGACCTGTATTTCGGGCGCGGCATCCTGGTGCTGGTGTACGTGTTTGCCGGCACCGGCATCCTGGTGGCGCGCGGGATCTTCCTGAAAACCTCGCGCACCCGCTTCCTGGAAAGCCGCATCATGTTCCTGGGCGGAGGTGGCCTGGCAAAGGAGTGCGGCGACCTGGCCGTGAGGCCGGGTAACTACCGCAAATACGATATCGCCGGTTTCGTGCCGGTGCCGTCGGAAGACGTGGCGGTACCGCAGAACAGGCTGCTGCACCTGGGCGAGCACGGTTCGCTGGTGGCGCTGGCCAATGCCCAGCGTGTATCGGAAATCGTGGTGTCGGTGCAGAACCGCCGCGGCGGCGCCTTCCCGATCAAGGAACTGCTGGAGTGCAAAACCTTCGGCATCCAGGTGACCGACGCCGCCACCTTCTTCGAACGCGAAACCTGCCAGATCCGCGTCGATTCGCTGCAGCCTTCGTGGCTGGTGTTCGGCGGCGGCTTCGACCAGAGCTTTGCGCGTACCTTCATGAAGCGCGCCTTCGACGTGGCCATCAGCCTGGTGCTGCTGGTGGTGTCGCTGCCGGTCATGCTGCTGACGGCCCTCATCATCGCGCTGGAAGACGGCGCGCCGGTGTTCTACTCGCAGGAGCGGGTGGGCAAGGATGGCCATGTGTTCAAGGTGCTGAAGTTCCGTTCCATGTACAAGAACGCGGAAAAGAACGGCACGCCGCAGTGGGCGTCGAAGAACGATCCGCGCATCACCCGCGTCGGCAATATCATCCGCAAGCTGCGCATCGACGAACTGCCGCAGATCCTGAATGTGCTGAAGGGCGAGATGTCCTTTGTCGGTCCGCGCCCGGAACGGCCTTACTTTGTTGAGCAGCTGAACGAGCGCGTACCGTTCTACAACGTGCGCCACAGCATCAAGCCGGGCATCACCGGCTGGGCCCAGGTGCGCTACGGCTACGGCGATTCCATCGAAGACGCGCTGCAGAAGCTGCAGTACGACCTGTACTACGTAAAGAACAACAGCCTGCTGCTGGATGTTCTGGTCCTGATCGACACCTTCAAGGTGGTGATGTTCAGGGGAGGCCGCTAAACCCATGCAGCCGATGGAGCGCTGATGCAGACCAGCACCGCCGCCTTCAGCTACGCCAGCGCCGCGCTGGCGTTTCTCTTTTTCTGCCTGCTGTTGCTGACGGTATGGCGTCCGCGCCCGCACGTGCACGTGCTGGCGCTGGGCAGCCTGGCGACCACGCTGTGGGGCGCGGTGATGGCCTGGCATGCGCTGTCGCCGCAGCTCGCCATCGTGGTCAATGCGGTCGAACTGCTGCGCGACGCGGCCTGGAGCGCGGCGCTGCTGGCGCTGCTGGGGCATCTGCGTCCTTCCGGCGGCCGGCGCCGCTCGCGCACCGTCACCGCGATTGCCGGCTTTTACCTGCTGCTGCTGCTGGCGGGACTGGCCAGTCCGTGGCTGCCGGTGTTTGTCGATTTCCACGTCACGGTGGTGGGCCGCCTCGGCCTGGCCGTGCTGGGCATGCTGCTGGTCGAGCAGCTGTACCGCAACCGCGGCGTGCAGGAGCGCTGGGCCATCAAGTTCGCCTGCCTCGGCATCGGCGCCATGTTCGCCTACGATTTCTACATGTACAGCGACACCCTGCTGTTCCGCGACCTGAGCGAGGAATTGTGGGCCGGGCGCGGCGTGGTGAATGCGCTGACGGCGCCGCTGATTGCACTGTCGCTGTCGCGCAGCGCGTCGTGGCCGGCGCAGATTGCCGTCTCGCGCCGCGTGCTGTTCCATTCGGCCGCGCTGGTCGGCTCCGCGATCTACCTGCTGGCCATGAGCTCGGCCGCTTACTACCTGCGCTTCGTTGGCGGCTCCTGGGGCGCGCTGATGCAGATGGTGTTCCTGTTCGGCGCCCTGATGCTGCTGGCCGGCGTGCTGTTCTCCGGCACCTTCCGCGCCTGGCTGAAGGTCTTTATCGCCAAGCACTTCTACCGCTATAACTACGATTACCGCGAAGAGTGGCTGGCCTTCACGCGCACCCTGTCGCAGCAAGGTCCGGGCCTCGGCGAGCGCAGCATCTCGGCGCTTGGCGCGCTGGTGGAAAGCCCCGGCGGTGCGCTGTGGATGCGCCGCGACTCGGGCCAGTTCGAACCGGCCGCCCACTGGCACGCGCTGCCGCAGACCGCGGTGGAGCCGGGCGATTCCGCCTTCTCCCTGTTCCTGGAACAGAAGCAGTGGCTGGTGGACCTGGACGAATATGCGCGCGACCGCACGCTGTACGGTGAAATGGAAGTGCCGCAGTGGCTGCAGGCGTTCCCGCGCGCCTGGCTGGTGGTGCCGCTGCTGCTGCAGGGGCGCCTGTTCGGTTTCGTGGTGCTGCAGGAAGCGCGCAGCGCCGTCAACCTGAACTGGGAAGTGCGCGACCTGCTGAAGATTGCCGGCATCCAGACTGCATCCTACCTGGCGCAGCAGGAGGCCGACAGCGCCCTGATGCTGGCGCGCCAGTTCGACTCCTTCAACCGCCTGTCCACTTTCGTGGTGCACGACCTGAAAAACCTGGTGGCGCAGCTGTCGCTGCTGATGGCCAATGCGGAAAAGCACCGCGACAATCCCGAGTTCCAGCGCGATATGATCGAGACCGTGGACCTGTCGGTGCAGAAGATGAAGCTGATGCTGCAAAAACTCAGCCGCACCGCCTCGCCGGAGCGTGCGGCGCCGCTGGAAATTGCGCCGCTGCTGGCGCAGGCAGTGGCGCTGAAGGCCGCCTTCGAGCCGCGTCCGCTGCTGGAGATCGGCCAGCCCGGCCTGCGCGTGCTGGCCGAAGCCGAGCGCCTGGAGCGCGTGCTGGGCCATCTGATCCAGAACGCGATCGAGGCCACGCCGCGCGACGGCCGCGTGACCGTGCGCCTGTCGCGCGGGGGCGAGACGGTGCAGGTCGAAGTCAGCGATACGGGTTGCGGCATGAGCGATGAATTCATCCGTGAGCGCCTGTTCAAGCCATTCGACTCGACCAAGTCGGCCGGCATGGGCATCGGCGCCTTCGAAAGCCGCGAATACATCCACCAGCTGGGTGGACAGCTGCAGGTGCGCAGCCAGCCGGACCAAGGCACCACGTTTACGGTCAGCCTGCCGCTGTACCGTCAGCAACCGATAGAACAAGCCGCCTGAGATAGAGGACCGCTGTGAGCACAAGCAAACCGAAGCTGCTGATTATTGAAGACGACCCCGGACTGCAGAAGCAGCTGAAGTGGAGTTTCGACGAATACGACGTCGTGGTGGCGGGCGACCGCGAATCCGCGCTGGCCCAGCTGCGCCGCCACGAACCGGCGGTGTGCACCATGGACCTGGGCCTGCCGCCCGATCCGGATGGCGCCACCGAAGGCCTGGCCACGCTGCAGTCGATCCTGGCCATGGCGCCCGATACCAAGGTCATTGTCCTCACCGGCAACCAGGACCGCGCCCACGCGGTGCAGGCAATTGCCATGGGCGCTTACGATTTCCACCAGAAGCCCTGCGAGCCGGAGCTGCTGACGCTGGTCATCAAGCGCGCCTTTTTCCTGAACGGCCTGCAGCAGGAAAACCGCCGCATGCAGCAAAGCCAGGCGGACAGTCCGCTGGCCGGCATCATCAGCCGCGACCCCGGCATGCTCAAGGTCTGCCGCCAGGTGGAGAAGGTGGCACCCAGCTCCGCCACCGTGATGGTGCTGGGCGAATCGGGCACCGGCAAGGAAGTGATTGCGCGCGCCCTGCACCACGGCAGTCCGCGCGCCAAGGAGCGCTTCACCGCCATCAACTGCGCGGCGATTCCGGAAACGCTGCTGGAGTCGGAACTGTTCGGCTACGAGAAGGGCGCCTTTACCGGCGCGGTGAAGCAGACCAAGGGCAAGGTGGAGATGGCGCACGGCGGTACCTTCTTCCTCGACGAGGTGGGCGACATGCCGATGCCGCTGCAGGCCAAGCTGCTGCGCTTCCTGCAGGAGCGGGTGATCGAGCGCGTCGGCGGCCACGAGGAAATTCCGGTCGATGTGCGCATCGTCTGCGCCACGCACCAGAACCTGAAGGAGCTGGCCAAGGCCGGCCGCTTCCGGGAAGACCTGTATTACCGCCTGTCCGAAATCGTGCTGACCCTGCCGCCGCTGCGCGAGCGCGAAGGCGATGCGGTACTGCTGGCGCAGCACTTCAAGAACCGCTTCACGACCCAGGAAGGGCGCGGCAACCTGCACTTCAGCCCCGAAGCGCTGGCGCAGATCGCGCACCATGACTGGCCGGGCAATGTGCGGGAAATGGAAAACATCATCAAGCGCGCCGTCATCATGGCGGACGGGCCGGCCATTACGGCCGACGACCTGGGCCTGTCAGGCGCGCCGGAGGAGGAGCAGCCGTTCAACCTGCGCCAGGTGCGCGACGAGGCCGAGTACAAGGCTATCGTCAAGGCGCTGGCCCAGGTCGAGGGCAATATCGTCAAGGCTTCCGAGCTGCTGGGCGTGAGCCGGCCGACCCTGTACGATCTGATGGAGCGTCACGCGATCAAGGCGTCCGCTTCCTGAGTTTCCTGCATGCCGTCGTTGCCATGGCGGCGGCGGCGCTTGCGTTTCCTGGCCGCCTTCAGGTTGCCGGCCAGGGCCAGCAGCATGAACAGGATGGTCAGGCGCGGCACGTCGGTAATCGAATCGAACAGGCCCACCATCATGCAGCCGGTCATGCCGGCCAGGAAGACGGCGGCCTGCAGATCCCCACCCAGCCCGCGCGCCACCAGCGGGGCGCCCACGGCAATCAGGAAGAAGGCGGTCACCAGGCCGCCCACCCAGCCCATCTCGAACACCTGGCTGACGGCGAAGTTTTTCACGTGCCACGGCATGTGATCGCGGTCGCTGCTGAAGAACCAGTAATTATTCGCGTCGCTGAAGCTGCCGTTGCGGATCAGCTCGCGGCCGGTATCGGTTTCGCGCAGGCTGACGTTGTCGATATCCATCGCAGTCAGGTTCGACTGGTTGGCAATCTCGAGCTGCAAGGGCGCTGCCAGCAGGCCGCGCGGCGCCGGCGGCGCCGGCAGCACCGCCTCCACGCGCAGCCAGCCGGCAGTCCATTTGACCGGCTTGAACTGCGGCAGCAGGCAGTTCTGCGGATAGATCAACCAGCGTTCGCAGACATAGGTGTGCAGGGTCGGCAGGTCGCTGCTGCGGCGGACATCCATCGACAGCAGATAGCGGTGGCCCGGCTGCGGATCGACGCGCTGCAGCATGCGCAGCACTTCGCCGCCGCCGAGGGCATGGTGCGCCGCGCTCAGGCGCAGGAAGCGGTTGCTCAGGTTTTCTTCCTCGTAATGGAAGGCGCCCGGCATTTCATTCTGCGTGTTGCGCCACATGAAGGTGTAGGGATAGCGGCCCAGTCCCTGGCCGAAGGCCTGCGTCATGCCGTCCTTGTCCATCATGTCCAGCGCCTGGTCCCAGTGGCTGAGGCGTACGCCCATGTCGTCGCCCACGGTGGAGAAGCGGCTGCCGGTGTAGTAGCTGCCGGCAATCGGAATCAGGATGCCGAACAGGATGGCGCTGAAGAAGGCCAGCGTCAGCGTGCCGCGGCCAAGGTGCAGGGGACGGCGCGGCAGCAGGCGGCTGGCCGCCAGTGCGGCAGCGGCGGCCAGCACCAGGCCCACGTCCGGCAGGGCGCCGGCGCCGGCCCAGTGGCGCGCCACCAGGGCGCTGGCCAGCCCCATGGCGGGGAAGGCGCCCAGCGCCAGGGCAAAGCCCCAGCTGCGGTAGCGCTGCGGGCCGGCCAGCAGCAGCAGCGTGCCCAGCGCGCAGGCCGCGCCGGCCAGCAGGTAGCCGGCGTAAGCCAGCTTCGAGGTGGCTGAGGCAGCACCGGGCAGCAGCTGAAGTCCGCCGACCGCCAGCAGCAGCGCCACGGCGGCGCCGATGGCCAGCGGCCACTGGCGCAGGCGCGCTTCGGCGCCCGCCACCACGACTGCCGCGCCCAGCAGCCCGATGCAGGCCACCATGCCCCGGTAGCCGCTGCTGCCGAACACGCGCGTCAGCAGCCAGGCCAGCAGGGCCAGCAGCACGGCCGCCAGCAGCATGCTGCTGGCCTTCAGCGCGCCGCTGCGCAGATGGTGCGCCGCGCTGAGTACGAAAATGACGGCGCCGGCAGCGGTATAGGCCAGGTAGATGTCGCGCGAGAAGGTGGTGAAGCCGGCAAACACGCCCAGCAGCAGGCACACCAGGCCGGCCGCCAGGCGCACGTGCTGCTGCTGCGCGCCGATCAGCCACAGGGCGACAAAGGGGAAGGCCATCGCCATATAGGCGTCCAGCGCCGCGCCGCCGGTGTGCATGGCGGAGAACGGCGCGGTGGGACGGTAATCGCTGGCGAAGTCGAACAGGCCGGGGAAGGCGTTGCGTTCCCACACCACGGCCAGGCTGCACAGCACCAGGCCGGCCAGCATGCCCGGCACCAGCAGGCGGCGGATGTTCGCGCCGTCCGTGCCGGCCGTATGGCGCAACAGCGGCAGCAGCGCCAGGGGCCACAGGAAGCCTTTCAGGACGCGCAGGCCGTTGTAGGGGCTCAGGTAATTGCTGAAGGCATTGCTGTCCAGCGGTGCGGCAGGCAGCACGCCGCGCCAGGCGCCAATCAGCACGCAGCCGGTTAGCAGCACCAGGGCCGCGACGGCAATGCCGGGCAGCTTGGTGGGCGGCTTGTCGCGGCCCAGGCGCAGGTAGCCGGCCACGCAGGTTGCCAGCAGCAGCAGGTCCAGCTCTTCCAGGAAGAACCAGCCGGTCCAGGGCGCGAAGTCGAGCACCGGCAGCAGGGCCGGCACCAGCAGCAGCCACAGTTCCGGGCGCCACAGCAGCAACGCAATATACGCGGCCAGGCCCGCGCCCAGCGCCAGGCCGGGAGCGGGATAGATGTAAGCGGCAGGCAGCAGCAGGCCCAGGGCGGCCAGCGCGGCCAGGCGGGAGAACAGCAAACGCATCATGATCGGTGTGGTGTAGCGGCGCGGCGGCCGCAGTGAATTGGAGCGCGGCTTACCATGCCCTGACCCAGTCGCCGGTCCAGGCGGCAACCTGGTCGCGCCAGGCCTGGCTGGAGAAAGTGTGGTCCGCCTCGTCCAGGCGCTGGCGGCTGACGCGCGGCGCAGACAGGGCCTGGCGCCACGGCTGTTCCGCCTGTTCCAGGTCGAGGAATTCCTGCGCCGTCAGGTCGCGGCCGCTGATGATCAGCAGTACCGGCCCACGGAAGGCTTGCAGTCCGGCCAGCATGCGCGGCCGCAGCGGCTGGCGCACCGGACGCTGCGCGGCATCGGTATCGGCGCCCGCCTGGCGCGCCTGCTTCACCTGCCCCAGCAGGGAGCGCAGCGAGGCACCCAGCGCAAAGCGGCCGCTGACCAGCTTGCGCCAGAAGGCCGGCTGCAGCAGCCGGTCGCGGTAATAGTGTTTCAGCGTGGCGCGTGCCTGGCCTTGCGCTGTGCGCACCCAGGGGTTGAGCAGCACCAGGCCGGCAATGCGCGCATCCTGTGCGGCATAGAACAGCGCAGCGGACGCCGCGTCGCACAGCCCCCACAGCACCACTTCGCGCAGGCCAGGTACGGCAGCGGTGAAGGCATCGATGGCGGCGCGCAGGTCATCATCCACTTCCTCGAAACTGGACACCGCGCCGCTGCCGTCGCCCATGCCGCGGTAATCGAAGCGCATGGCGGGGATGCCCTGTGCGGCCAGTGCGCGTGCCAGCAGCACGAACTGGCGGTGGCTGCCGGCGCGGTACTGCGGTCCGCCGACCACGATCAGCACGCCGCGCGTGGCGCCGCCATCGGCGGGACTGAGCACGCCGTGCAAGGTTTCGTCGCCGCAGCGGAAGCTCAGCGCCTGTTCGTCACGCGGCATGCGCAGCCTCCGGCAAGGTGGGCAGGCTGGCCTTCAGCAGGGCCGGGCATTCGGTGATTTCCTGGCTGGCCCAGAAGGCCGGTCCATGCACCGCTTGCGCGTGCACCGTGACCCCGGTGGCCTGCCAGCGCGTGACCTGGCGCTGGGCGGCAGGCGACAGCGCCGCTTCCGGCTGGCTGCTCACTTCCAGCCAGTGCACGGGGCAGGGTGGCGGTGGCAGGCGCGCCGCATCCACCGCGTCGATTTCCAGCAGCAGTTCGGGCGCCAGCATATAGCCGGCGATTTCCAGCGGCGTGCCGCTGGTGAGGGTCGCGCGCAATTCCGAGGTGCCGCCGCCGGGACCGGCGGAGCCCAGCATCTGCGCCGCCACTTTCAGGCGCAGGAACTGGTTCAGGTGCAGCGCGCCCTGCATCACGGGCTGCCACAGCATCAGGGCGGCCGGCGGCAGCGCCGCGTGCGCCGCATGGTCGAGCGCCAGCAGTGCGCCCAGGCGCAGGCCCCAGATGCCGCACGGCGCACCGTTCAGGCGCTGTGCCAGCCATTCGCGGCCGCGTTCCACGTCGGCGTGCCAGCTGTCCCAGCGCGCATCGCCGAAATCGCCGGCGCTGTCGCCGCAGCCGTGCAGGTCCAGTTGCAGTACCGCGTAACCCTGTTCAGCCAGGGCGCGCGCCTGCAGCGCGGCCATGCGGCGCGCCTTGTTCATTTCCTCGGCAAAGGGGTGCAGGTACAGCCAGCCGCCGCGCGGCGCGCCGGCCGGTGCATGGTACAGATAGAAGCGCGCCTGTTCTCCCTGGCCCAGGAAGCCGGCTTCGGCGGCAGGCGCGCTTGCGGTCATGCCGTGGCTTTGTACTGCACGAAGGCAGCCAGGCTGCCGACCGTGGCGAAGTTGGCGGCGCTGATCTCGTCGTCATCGACGCTGAAACCGAAATGCTCTTCCAGTGCGCCGATCAGCTGCACCACGGCCATCGAGTCCAGTTCGGGAATGCTGCCCAGCAGGGCGGAATGTTCATCCAGCTTCACCTGGGCCGGGTTCAGGGCCAGCACGTCGTTGAGGATCTGGATAACGTCTTGCAAAATCATGCTTACTCCGTTTGTGCGGCCGGTGCACGCTCCGCCTGGGCGGCGCTCACGGCCTGTTCATTGGCTTCACTCCACCTGCCGGCCTCTTTCAGGCGCGCCTTCAGGCCGGTCAGCGGGAAATTCATGCTGTAGGCCTTGACGGCCAGCGGGACCGACTTCTCGTAATCCTTTGCCTTCGCATACAGCAGGCCGAGATTGTAGTTGACAACGGGGTTGTCCGGGTCAAGCTCGAGCGCGCCGAGGTATTCGCGGCGTGCCTGGTCGTCCTTGCCCACGGCCGCCAGGTAGCTGCCATAGATGGCGCGCACATTGCCGTCGTCCGGCTGCCAGCGGCGCGCGCGGTCGAAATAGCACTCTACCGGATACTTCATGGCACGAATGTGGACGGTGCGGTCGCGCAGCGCAATGCGCATCAGGGTATTCAGTGCGCGATGGTGATTCGGAATTGCCAGCAAGGTGTAATTCAGATCGTCACCCAGTTCACCGGTATTGCCGCGGATGCCGTTTTCCACGTCTTCGGTGAAGTGGGCGTCTTCGACCAGGGCGAAAGTCGCGCCCGTGTAAATCAGCCGATAATCGAACGGGCCATAATGATTCTTCAGATTGCCGCAATATTCCTTGGCGTGCGCCGGCGCCATGGCCAACAACCCGGCCACCGCCAGCCAAACAAGCTGTTGCATAAACGTGTCCCTCCGTGAGTCGGCTTGGTCCCGACTTTGTCATGGTACACGCGTCCGGGAGCTACAGTCCAGCCAACATTTGTTATTTTTTGCTAATAAATTGCAGTGCAATATATGTCCGTGGCAGCCCATCAATGCTAGGATCGGTGTGTTTGCGAAAAATCATCCTGGCACGCCCTATTCATGCTTGAGTTCACGCGTTTCGACGCTTCCGATTGCCAGTTTCCCGCCCCCGTGCTGCCCCTGCTGCCTTCCCTGAACTGGAAGGGCGTGGACTGGAGCGTACCGGCGGCGGCGCGCGCCTTGCTGGACGGCGCCGGCGTGCGGCATTTCCTGCGTGGACGCTATGCGCTGCACGGGGCATACCGGCTGGCAGGCGTCGGCGCCGGGGGCGCTCTGCTGGCGCCCAGCTACCACTGCCGCACCATGCTCGACCCGGCGCTGTCGCTGGGCGCCGAGGTGAGCCTGTATCCCTTGCAGGCGGACCTGAGCCCGGATATGGCTGCGCTGGCGGCCGCGCTGGCGAGCCGGCCGTTCAAGGCCGTGCTGCTGCCGCATTATTTCGGCCAGCCGCAGGCGCAGGCGGTGCTGGAGGAAACGCTGATGTTGTGCCGTCGCCACGGCGCGGCCCTGGTTGAGGACTGCGCCCATGCGTGGCAGGTGGCGCTCGACCATGCGCCGGCAGCGCAGGCTGCCCCCGACCGGTTGCTGATCGCCAGTCCCGGCAAATTTTTCCCATGCGAGGCGGGCGGCGTGCTGTGGGGGGCGCCGCCGGCGCTGGCGCGTCTGGATGGGCGTGCTGCCGGATGGCGCAATGAGGCGCGCGCGCTGCGCCGCCTGCTGGAAGGACCGGCCGAGGTGGCGCTGCCGGCGGTACCGCTGTCCGCCGCCACGTCCTGTGGCGTGGACCATATCGAGCGCAGCGCGCAGCCATCGGTGATGTATGACCGGGCGGAGGAGGCGATGCGCAGTTCGCTGGCCACGCGCTGGCTATTGCAACGAAGCAGGCTTGAACCGGTGCAGCAGCGCCGCCGCGCTTATTACGGCCGCTGGCTGCAGGCGGCCCGGCATTGGAGCGGCGGACGGGCGCTGTATCCGCAGACGCCAGCCATGCCGTATATGTTTCCGCTGCTGCTGGACCGGCCGGAAATCCAGTTCTACCGCCTGAAGCGCGCCGGCGTGCCGGTCTGGCGCTGGGACGACATGGGCAACAGCGGCTGCGCGGTGGCGTCGGATTACCGTTTGCGCCTGCTGCATATGCCCTGCCACCAGGGGCTGGAGGATGAGCAGATGCAGTGGCTGACCGAACGTGTGAGCGAGGTGCTGGCATGAGCGGCTGGCGTCTGCTTGCGCTGGAGCGCGGTCTGGGTGCGCATGCGGCGGCCTGGGATGGACTGCAGCGCGAGCTGGCGGCGCATCCTTTGCTGGCCAGTAGCACGCTGGCGGCGGCACTGGCCGGCGGAGATGGCGCCGCTGCGCGCCGCTATCTGGCGGTGCTGGAAGAGGGTGGCCATGTGGCCGGCATGTGCCTGCTCGTGCCGCGTACGCACCGGGTCTGGACCTGCGTGCAGTCGCCCCTGTCCGGTGCTGGTGCGCTGCTGCTGGCGGATGCCGGCCAGCTTGCCGGCATCTGGGCGTGCCTGCCGCCGCAGGTGTGGCGGCTGGAGCTGCAGGACGTCGAACCGGAAGCCGTGAATCTGCCGCAAGCGGCATGGCGCATGGACCGCACACCGGTGTGCCGGATCGCGCTGGAGGGCAGCTTTGCCGATTATCTGGCGGCGCGTCCGCGCGGCCTGCAGGCGAGCTTGCGCCGGCAGCTGGCGCACACTGCGCACGCCGCGCTGCGCCTGGTGCAGCGCCCGGAAGTGGATGCCGCGCTGCCCGGCGTGAGCGCCGTCGAACTCTGGCAGGGCGAGCGCCTGCTCGCGTCGCGCCGTGTGGCGCAGGCGGGAGCTGTGCTGGCACTGCTGCCGCAGGATGGCAATGCGCGACAGGCGCGCGCCGCGGGCGGGCCGCACGCTTTGAGTCATCGCAGCGCCGGCCGCCTGCTGGTCTATCTGCTGCTGCAGCAGCTGTTCAGCGAAGGCCTTGTGCGCCGCGTGGAACTGCCGGCGGACCGTCGGCATGCCGGCTGGGCTAGCGGCCATTACTGGCGCCGCCAGCTGCTGCTGCCGCGCCACGGACTGGCGGCAGCCATGCTTGCGGCAAAACCTGCGCTGGTCGCGCAGCGCAGCGCAGGCGCCGCGACCGGCGACGCCGGCTGGTCCGCCTCCCTGGCCGGATTGCCGGCCGACGCGCTCAGCTTCCTCGCGCAAGCCGAGCGCAGCAACCTGGAATTCGGCGCGGTCTGGTACGCCAACCTGCAGGCCACGGTCTTCGCCAGCGACAGCGGCGTACGCTTCTACTTCCTGCGCCGCAAAGGCCGCGTGATGGCCGTGCTGCCGCTGCTCGCGCAGCGCGGCGGCGGCGGCGTGCAGCTGCGCGCACTCAGCAATTTCTACACGACGCTGTACCAGCCGGCCCTCGCGCCGGACGTCCGCGCGCAGGATCTGCTGCCGCTGCTGACGGCGCTGCGGCGCGACTGGCCCGGCCTGGCGTCGTTTACGCTCAGCCCGATGGACCCGCAATCGCACGCCTACCTGGTGCTGCTGGAAGCGCTGCGCCTGCAGGGCTGGCTCGGCTTCGAGTATTTCTCGTTCGGCAACTGGTACCAGACCGTGCGCGAGGACTACGAACAATACTTCGCCACCCGCAAGGCGCGTCTGCGCAATACCATCAAGCGCATGGGCAAGAAGTTCGACGCTGAAGGCGGTAGGCTGGAAATCCTGACGGCGCCGGACGCGGTTCGCGCGCATGTGGCATCCTACGAATCGGTGTATGCCGCCAGCTGGAAAAAGGCGGAGCCATTCCAGCACTTCATGCCCGGCCTGCTGAACAGCTTTGCGCAGCGCGGCGCGATCCGCCTCGGCCTGGCCTGGCTGAACGGACAGCCGGTGGCGGCCCAGGTATGGATGGTCGGCCATGGCCGCGCCGCCATCTACAAGGTCGCCTACCGCGAGGACAGCGCCAAGTGGGCGCCCGGCACCTTGCTGACGGACTGCATGATGAAGCACGTGCTGATGCAGGACCGCGTGAAGGAAATCGACTACCTGATCGGCGACGACGCCTACAAACAGGAGTGGATGAATGCGCGCCGCGAACGCTGGGGCATGGTGGCCTACCAGCCGCGTGCAGTGGCGGCCTGGCTGCCTCTCGTGCGGGAAATCGGCGGGCGCCTGAGCGCCCGCTGGCGCAGGAAGCCCGCGCCCGGCAAGGTCAAAGCTGGAGGAAGTGCGGTCCCGGCGAACGGCACAGGCGAGCCTGCCGAAGCACCTGCGGACAAGTCCACAGCAGACGCAGCGTAGCGATCCAGTACGCCAGCATCTGGCGCGGGTTGTGCTCGATCAGCAGCTGCGCCAGCGGCTGCACCACGCCTTGCGCCACTAGCCGCAGCAATTTACCTGGCGCCCGTCCGCGCGGATGCTTCAGGTCCACCAGCAGTTCGGCGCGCGCGCGGCCGGACAGCAGCCACAGCTCGCGCAGCCAGGATACCGGCGCGCGCGGACTGCGTGCGCGCAAATGCACGATATGGCTGTCCGGCAGCAGGGCAAAACGCTGCTGGTGATATTCCAGGCGGTTCAGCAGGTCGCTGTCTTCGCCGTACATGAAGAACAGGGGATCGAAGCCGCCCGTGGTGCGCAGGGCGCTCAGGCGCAGCATCCAGGCTGCCGCATTGATGCCGAAGATCGGGTAGTGGTCGCGCACGCGGCCCATGCAGGCGTCGGACAGATAGGCTTGCGCATACATTTGCAGGTAGCCGCGCTGGGTGCGCAGATCCAGCGTTTCCAGGCTGGCGCTGCAATGCAGCGGCGTTACCGCCGCATACTCGGGATGCGTATCGAGGAAGCGGCATAACTGGCCGATGGCGGCCGGCGTGGCAAGTGCATCCTGGTTGAACAGGAACAGATATTCCGCACCCTGCTGCGCCGCGTAACTGATGCCGATGTTGTTGCCGATGCCGAAGCCGCCGTTCACCGCCTGCGGCAGCAGTACCACTTCCGGGTACGCGCCGCGCACGATGCCGACCGTGTCGTCGGTCGAGGCATTGTCCACCACGACCGCCACGTACGGATGGTCGCTGGCGCGCAGCGAATCGAGCAGGGGGCGGATCCAGGGCGCGCCGTTGTAGGTGACGATGATGACGTATGGTGGTGGCATGGCGGTCAGGTCGGACGGAGACGGGCGCGCAGCATACTGCTCAACTCCTGCTGCAGCGGATGGCGCAACAGGCGCAGGGCCACCAGCCAGGCAGCGGCGGTGGCCGCAGCAGCCAGCAGGAAGGTCGATGTCGGCAGTGCGGCGCCGTGGGCGCGCATGCCGGTCAGCGCCGCAGCAGGCGCGAGAGCGAGCAGCGTCAGCAGGGCATTGCGAACCAGTACGCGGCCCAGCGCGCCGAAGGCGGTCGGCAGGCAGCGCTGCTTGATCAGCAGGAAGTAGGGGATGGCGGCCAGCGAGATGGCGGCGGCAGCCATGGCCATGGCCGTCAGATCGCGCAGGAAGTAGGCGACCGAGCACAGGATCAGGATGCGTACCGGCTGGATGCCCAGCTCACCGGCGGCTACCGCGCGCGCATGGCCCTTGGCCATCAGTACCGTCGGCACCAGGCTGATGACCGCGCTCAGCGCGCCGTTCAGGCAGTACCACGGCACCAGCGGCGCCGAGCCGTCCCATTGCGGGCCGAACATCAGGCGCAGCAGCTCCAGCGGGAACAGCGAAGCAAAGCCATAAAAGGTCCAGGCCACGGCCGTCACATTGCCGACGCTGGCGACGTAGCGCAGCTCCACGTCTTCGCCGTCGCGGTGGGCTTTGGCAAAGGCCGGGAAGGCCACATTGCGCACGGCCGCCATGAAGTCGCGGTGGAACAGGTTCATCACGCCCTGTGCACGGCTCAGCAGCGCTGCCGCTTCCAGGCCCAGCGTCTTGCCGACCGAGAGTTCGTTGATGTCCATCGCGGCCGAGGTGACGATATTGGATGCGGTGAGCGGACCGCCGAAGCGCACCAGTTCGCGCCAGTGCTGCAGGTTGGGGCGGCGCAGGCGGTGCGACACCGACTGGCGCCACAGCAGCAGTGCCAGCACGCCGCTGCTGGCCAGCGAACCGGCCACCAGGGCATACGTGCCGGCGCCGGACCAGGCCAGGCCGATCGAGGTGAAGGTGGACGCTGCGGTGGCCGTCAGGTTGAAGATCATCACGCTGCGGAACTGCATGTCGCGCCGCAGCAGGGCCAGGCACACCGAATTGAACGGCAGCAGCAGGAAGTTTACTGCCAGCAGGCGCGCCACGCCCGGCAGGTGTTGGTTGTTGTAGAAGGCGCCCAGCGGTTCGGCCGCCATCTGCACGATCAGGAACAGGCTGCCGCCCAGCAGCAGCGCCATGCCCCAGGCCGTGCCGACATGGCTTTCATCCAGGTCCTTCTTCTGGATCAGGAAATTCACCAGGCCGAAGTCGCGGATCACCTGGGTGATCGTCAGCAGCGCCGTGGTGACGGAAAACAGCCCCACTTCCTGCGGCGTCAGCAGGCGCGCCAGGATGATGAAGGAGGCCAGCGACAGCACCATGGTGCCGTAGCTTTCGACAAAGGAGAACAGGAGCGAGTGGCGCAGGGCCGTCATGGGAGCGTCAGTACAAATTATTGGTCTTCTGCGAGTAGCGCTCGACCCATTTCGGATAATCCTGCGGACGCCAGCGTGCATACCAGCTGCTGGCCAGGCTGCCCCAGGCGCGCCACAGGCGCAGTTCGGTGCTGAAAGCCCGGCCCTGCGAACGCAGGCGCTGCAGCGGCCAGCGCAGCAGGTCGCCGGCGGCCTGGCGCCACAGCCAGCGCGATACGCCCAGCATCTGCACTTCGTCCGGCTTGCGCTCGGCATTGATGCCGGCCTTGAAGGACCAGCGCCGGAAATAGCGTTTGCTGAGCATACCATCGGCAATCGGCGCCTGCACCAGCAGGGCCGGATCGTAGGCGATGCCCACGCCGGCTGCCTGGCTGCGCATGCCGAACTCGTAATCCATGTGGCGGAAATGGCTTTCGGCGAACAGACCGACCCGGTCGAACAGGCTGCGCCGCGCCGCCATGTTTGCGCCGGCCGGCGAATAGCCGGGCGGCGGCGGCTGCAGGGCTGCATCGCCCAGGTCCACGCCGCCCAGGATGGCGGCCATATCCGGCCAGTACCAGGGCGGCGCGCCGCCGTCCGGCCAGCCGAGCAGCGTCTTGCCGCCGACCAGCTGCAGCGACGGATCCTGCGCAAATGCCTGCCATGCCGCGGCGATCCAGCCGGGCGGGAACAGGATGTCGTCGTCGGTAAATGCCAGCACCTCGCCGCGGCTGGCGCGGATGCCGGTGTTGAGGGCGAACTGCTTGCCCTGGCGCGGCTCGAACAGATAGTGCAGGGTGCCCAGCGGCCAGTGCGGGATCAGGGCCTTTACCTTGTCGGCGGTGTGGTCGCGCGAATTATTATCGACCACCAGCACCTCCACTGCCAGCCCGTCCGGCGCCTGCTGCTGCGCCAGGGAGGCCAGCGATTCGGCCAACTGGTCGGCGCGGTTCCAGGTGCAGATGACGACGGAAAGCTGGCTCATGTCCGCTCCAGTACGGAGCGGAAGATGTCCAGGTGGCGCGCCAGGCTGACGGGCCAGACGAATTCGCGCCGCACCCAGGCGGCCGTATCGGCGGCGCGCTGCGCGCGTTCGGCCGGCGGCATGGCGATGGCCTGCTGCACCGCCTGCACCCAGGCGGCGATATCGTTGGCCGGCACTGCCAGCGTCAGGGGGCCGATCAGTTCCTTCAGGCTGCCCAGGGCGCTGAAAATGGTCGGGGTGCCGCTGGCCTGCGCTTCCACGGCCGGGAAGCCGAAGCCTTCGTACAGGGTCGGGTACAGCATGGCGCCGGCCTGGCGGTACAGGGCGCGCATTTCCGCGTCGGTCACGAATTCGGCGATATGCACGCGCTCCTTCAGTGCGGGCGGGATGCTGTCCTGTGCCGCGCCCCGCGTGGCGCGGTTGAAGCCGCAGGCCACCAGCTGCAGCTGCGGGTCGCGGCAGGCGGCCAGCACTTCCATCGCCCAGCCGAAGCGCTTGCGCGGCAGCGGTCCGCCCAGATACAGCAGGAAGGGCTTGCCCTGCAGCCTGGCGGCCAGGCTGGCCGGCAAGGGACTGTCCGCGCGCGCCAGGAAGGCCTCGTCGATGCCGTGCGGGATCACGTGCAGCTTTTGCGCCAGCGCGGGCCACTTGGCGCTGATGTCGTCGCGCGCGCACAGGCTGCCGGTAATGATGGCGGCCGACTTGTGCAGCGCGGCCGGGATCACGCGCTCCCAGTAAATCTCGGAAATGCGGCCGTCTTCGCGGTCGTCCCAGGCCATGGTGTCGTGCAGGGTCACCACGGTCGGTTTCGGCTGCCACAGCGGCAGCACGCCGTCCGGGCAATGCAGCAGGTCGATGTTCGCCCGGCGCAGGCGCAGCGGCAGGCCGAGCTGCTCCCAGGCGCGGAAGCGGTCGCCGCGGCAGGTGAAGACTTCGCCCTGCACCGGCACGCCGGCCGGCAGGTGCAGCGGCTGGGCCGGATTGTCGCCGTAGGCGCGCCACTGCACGCCGGGATGCCCGGTGCTGTGGCGCATCAGCTCGTATGCGTAGCGGCCCATGCCGCGCACGTGTTCCGTGTTCAGTACCGTTGCCGCCACGCCGATCTTCATGTCTGGCGTCCCGTTTGCGAGGCGGGCCACAGCATGCGGCCGGCGGCCTTGATCAGCAGCTTGTAGGCAGGCAGGTGGCCGGGCTGTTCGCGCAGGGCGCGCAAGGCGCTGGCGCGTGTGCGCTGCAGGTCGCCGGCGGCCAGCGTGGCGCTGCCGTAATCGGTCCAGCTGCGCGCCAGGCCGCGGCGCACGGCCGGCAGGTCGGCTTCGCGGCCGTCCGGCGAACGCGTGCCCCATTGTTCCAGCGCGCGGTCGATCACGCGGGCGCGGTAATTGTCCTTGGGCGGCTGGTGGGTAATGCTTTGCGGGTGGATGCGGTACAGCGCGTACGGGTAGTTGACGCGCAGGATGGGCGTGACGCGCGAGGCGCGCAGCCACAGGTCGTAGTCCTCGCCCACGCGCAGGCTGGTGTCGAAGCCGCCCAGTTCCTGCAGCAGGCTGCGTTTCGCCATCACGGTGCCGGTCCACACCACGCAATCGAGCAGCAGCTGCGGATAGACCCAGCCGCTGGCGCCTTCCCAGCGCGCCGGTTCCTCGCCCTGGGCGCGCACCTGCTGCAGCAGTTCGGGCGCGGGGCCGACGTCGCTGCTGGGCCAGACATGCCAGGCCGTGTAATTCATGCCGCATTCCGGGTGCTGCGCCAGCTGCGCCATTTGCGCCGCCAGTTTGCCGGGCAGCCAGAAGTCGTCCGCATCGAGGAAGGCGACCCACTCGCCGCGCGCCAGTTCGATGCCGCGGTTGCGTGCGGCAGCCGCCCCGGCGTTCGCCTGTTGCTCAAGGCGCACCTGGGGATACTTTTCGCGAATCACCGCGCAGCTGTTATCCCTGGAACCATCATCGACGACAATGATCTCCAGATTTTCATGCTGTTGAGCAAGAATGGAATCCAGGGCTGTGGCCAGATATCGCTCCGCGTTATAGCAGGGGATAACGACGGAAATTTGTGGAGTTGCGGCCACGATTTAGTTTCTTTTTTTACGAGTATGATGATAATAATGAAAGTATAATTCAAAAGTGTTGCGGTGCAACGTGTTTACTGAAAGGCCAGTTTGCTGTTGTTCGACGACAACTGATGTAGCACTTCTGCTTTCACCCCGGCGGGCGCCTTGTTAGCCTTTAAGCTGCCTACCCAAATAATCAAGATCATCATCATGAGTGGACTGGTCCATGACCTTATTCTGCGTTCCGCACAACGCACCCCGCAAGCCGAAGCACTGGTGTATGGCGCCCAGCGCCTGAATTACGCAACGCTGGCAGCCCAGGTGCGGCAGGCAGCGGCGGCCCTGCTGGCCAGCCAGCTGGAGCGCAGCGAACGGGTCGCCATCTACCTGGAAAAGAATCTCGAGAACGTGGTGAGCATGTTCGGTGCGGCGGCAGCCGGCGGCGTGTATGTGCCCGTCAATCCGCTGCTGAAGGCCGAACAGGTCGGCTACATCCTGGCCGACTGCAATGTGCGCGTGCTGGTGACCTCCATCGACCGCCTGCGCCTGCTGGGCGACGCGCTGGCGCATTGCCGCGACCTGCGCCTGGTGGTGGCGCTCGGCGCCGGCCAGCTGCCGGCGCTGCAGGGCGTGCAGGTGGTGGGCTGGGACGCCTTCATGGCCAGCGCCGGCCAGGGCGTGCCGCACCGCGTGATCGAGTCCGATATGGCGGCCATCCTGTATACCTCGGGCAGCACCGGCAAGCCGAAGGGCGTGGTGCTGTCGCACCGGAATATCGTGGCGGGCGCCATCAGCGTTTCCAGCTACCTGGAAAACACGCCGCAGGACCGCATCCTGTCCGTGATGCCGCTCAGTTTCGACTACGGCATGTCGCAGCTGACCACTGCCTTCCACGTCGGCGCCACCGCGGTGCTGATCAACCACCTGCTGCCGCGCGACGTGCTGAACGCCGTGGTGGCGGAAAAAATCACGGGCCTGGGCTGCGTGCCGCCGCTGTGGATCCAGCTGGCGCCGCTGCCTTGGCCGGAAGATTGCACGCTGCGCTACTTCACGAATACCGGCGGCGCCATGCAGCGTCCCACCCTGGACGCGCTGCGCAAGGCCTTCCCGCGGGCCAGGCCGTTCCTGATGTATGGCCTGACCGAGGCGTTCCGCTCCACCTTCCTGCCGCCGGAAGAAGCGGACAAGCGTCCCGACTCCATCGGCAAGGCGATTCCGAATGCGGAAGTGATGGTGCTGCGGGCGGACGGCAGCGAGTGCGCGCCCAACGAGCCGGGCGAGCTGGTGCACCGCGGCGCGCTGGTGTCGCTGGGCTACTGGAACGATCCGGCCAAGACGGCGGAACGCTTCAAGCCGATCAACCCGCGCCAGTATGGCCTGCCGCTGACCGAGCTGGCCGTGTGGTCGGGCGACACCGTGCGCAAGGATGAAGAAGGCTTCATCTACTTCATCAGCCGCAACGACGAAATGATCAAGACTTCCGGCTACCGCGTCTCGCCGACCGAGGTGGAGGAAGTGGTGTATGCGCGCGACCAGGTGGCCGAAGCGGCCGCCATCGGCGTTAAACATCCGGCGCTGGGCCAGGCCATCGTGGTGATTGCACTGCCGCGCGACGGCGTGGCGCTGACCCCGTCCGACCTGGTGGCGTCGCTGAAACCGCATGTGCCGGCGTATATGCTGCCGCAGAAAGTGGTGATTGCGCAGGCGCCGCTGCCGCGCAACCCGAACGGCAAGATCGACCGCAAGCAGCTGTCGCAGCAGTACGAGAACGTGTTCGCGGAGGGTGCATGAGCGTTACCCGTCCGCAGCACGCCGCGCTGACCCAGTTCGAGGTGCGCGGCGATTGCCTGCACATCGGCGGCATTGCCCTGGCACGCCTGGCGCAGCGCGTGGGCCAGACGCCGTTCTACGTGTATGAACGCAAGGCCATGACGCAGCGCGTGGCGCTGCTGCGCCGTTGCCTGCCGGCCGGCGTGCACCTGCATTACGCGATGAAGGCCAATCCGATGCCGGCCGTGGTGCAGCATATGGCCACCCTGGTCGATGGCATCGACGTCGCTTCCGGCGGCGAGCTGCGGGTGGCGCTGGATACCACCATGGACGCGGCCAATATCAGCTTTGCCGGTCCTGGCAAGAGCGATGCCGAACTGTCGTCCGCGATTGCGGCCGGCATCGTGCTGAACCTGGAATCGGAGGGCGAGATGGAGCGCGCGGCCGTCATCGGCCAGCGCCTGGGCATTCAGCCCAAGGTGCAGGTGCGCGTGAATCCCGACTTCGAACTGAAGTCCTCCGGCATGAAGATGGGCGGCGGCCCGAAGCAGTTCGGCGTCGATGCCGAGAGCGTGCCGGACATGCTGCAGCGTATCGCTGCGCTGGAGCTGGACTTCTACGGCTTCCACATCTTCAGCGGTTCGCAGAACCTGAAGGTGGCGGCGCTGCAGGAAGCGCACGAGAAAACGCTGGCGCTGGCCATCCGCCTGGCTGAGCATGCGCCGCGCGCCCTGCGCATCCTGAACATCGGCGGCGGCTTCGGCATTCCCTACTTCCCGGGGGAAGAGCGCCTGGACCTGGAAGCCGTGGGCGCCAACCTGCAACGCCTGCTGGACCAATTCCGGCCGCAGCTGCCGCAAGCGCAGATCGTGATCGAACTGGGACGCTACCTGGTCGGCGAAGCAGGCGCCTATGTGTGCCGCGTGGTGGACCGCAAGGTGTCGCGCGGCCAGGTGTACCTGATCACGGACGGCGGCCTGCATCATCACCTGTCCGCCTCCGGCAATTTCGGCCAGGTGATCCGCAAGAATTATCCGGTGCTGATCGGCACCCGGGTCGCTGAGGGCGTGCGCGAGCTGGCTTCCGTGGTCGGTCCCCTGTGCACCCCGCTGGACCTGCTGGCCGACCAGATGGAGCTGGGCCAGGCCGGCGTCGGCGACCTGGTGGTCGTGCTGCAATCGGGCGCCTACGGCGCCAGCGCCAGTCCGGCGGCGTTCCTCAGCCATCCGGCCGCGGTAGAAGTTCTGGTCTGATCTTCAAGAAGGAAGCGATATGAGCGGTATCTGTGGATGGATGGGGTTTGGCGGCGATGCACTGGCCCTGATTGGTGCGATGGCCGAACCGCTGGCGCGCTTCGACGGCAGCGCCGTGCAAGCCCTGCATTCCGCGCGCAGTGCAGCCGCGGTGGCGGCAGCGCAGGGCGCGGCCCAGATGCACCAGCGCGATGGCCTGATCGTTGCGGTCTGGGGCCGCCCCGGCGTCAGCGACGCCGTGCTGGCCGAGCGCGCCAGGGAACAGGGCCTGGCTTCCACGCTCGCCGCCGTCTGGCTGCAGGGCCAGGCCGAAGCATTGTGCCAGCTGCTGACGGGCGCCTTCAGCATCGCCATCCTGGACGAACGCAAGGGCGAAGCCCTGCTGGCGGCCGACCGCATGGGCATCCAGCCGCTGACCTGGCAGCTTGCCGGCGAAACGCTGGTGTTCGGCAGCTCTTCGGATTCCCTGCTGCGCCACCCGGCCACGCCGGGCGTGCTGGATCACCAGGGCCTGTACGACTACGTGTACTTCCACATGGTGCCCTCGCCGGGCACCGTGTACCAGAAACAGCAGCGCCTGATGCCGGGCGAATACCTGCACTACAAGCAGGGCCGTGTCGAAACCAGGCCATACTGGCGCATGCAGTTCCAGGAAGACGGCAAGCGTTCCTTCAATGAGCTAAAGGAAGACTTCCTGGCGCATATGCGCAGCAGCGTGCAGGCAGCCACCGGCGATGCGAAAGTCGGCGCCTTCCTGTCCGGCGGCACCGACAGCTCCACCATTGCCGGCATGCTGACCCAGGTGGCGGGCAAGCCGGCCGACACCTATTCCATCGGCTTCGAAGCCCAGGGCTACGATGAAATGGATTATGCGCGCCTGGCCTCGCGCCACTTCGGCACCGTCCACCACGAGTATTACGTGACGCCGGACGATGTGGTGGCCGCCATTCCGCAGGTGGCGGCCGCCTTCGACCAGCCCTTCGGCAACGCCTCCGCCGTGCCGGCCTATTACTGCGCCCGCATGGCGCGCGCGGACGGCGTCACGCGCATGCTGGGCGGCGACGGCGGCGATGAACTCTTCGGCGGCAACGAACGCTACGCCAAGCAGCATGTATTCGCGCTGTACGAGCGCGTGCCGCGCCTGTTCCGCAAGGCCCTGCTGGAGCCGGCCGTATTCAACTTCCCCGGCGGCGAACGGGTACGCCTGCTGCGCAAGGCGCGCAGCTACATCGAGCAGGCGTCGATCGCCATGCCGGCGCGCCTGGAAACCTACAATCTGCTGGGCCGCTACGGTCCGCAGCAGGTATTTACCGACGACTTCCTGGCCGCTGCCGATATCGGCCGGCCGCTGGCAAGCCTGGCCAAAACCTATGGCCGCAGCGAAGCCAGGTCCCTGATCAACCGCATGCTGGCGCTGGACCTGCAGGTCACGCTGGCCGACAATGACCTGCCGAAAGTGATGAAGGCATGCGAGCTGGCCGGCGTGGAAGCGGCTTTCCCCTTCCTGAACGACGCCATGGTCGCCTTCTCGGCCGGCCTCACGCCGCAGCAGAAGCTGAACGGCACCCAGCTGCGCTGGTTCTTCAAGGAAGCGCTGCGCGGCTTCCTGCCGGACGCCATCATCACCAAGCAGAAGCACGGCTTCGGCCTGCCGTTCGGCGTCTGGCTGCAGCAGCACAAGGCATTGCAGGAACTGGCGACCGACAGCCTGAACGACCTGAAGGCACGCAAGGTGGTGCGCGGCGAATTCATCGAGCAGCTGGTCGGCCAGCACCTGAGCGAGCACGCCGGCTATCACGGCACCATGGTATGGGTGCTGATGATGCTGGAGCAGTGGTTCCGCCAGCACAAAACCGCATGATGTGCATGTGCCCGGCCGCCGGCGGCGGCCGTTGACGTCTTAATCTGATTGAATGGAATCCTTATGGTCTCACGCTTACATCCCCTGATCCTGGCCGTGGCCCTGACTGCCGGCCTGGCCGGCTGCAAATCCGACACGCCGGAAAGCCTGCTGGCGGAGGCCAAGCAATTCCAGCAGAAGGGGGATCGCAAAGCCGCGCAGATCCAGCTGAAAAACGTGCTGGCCAAGGATCCGGAAAACGGCGAGGCGCGTTTCCTGCTCGGCAAGCTGTCGTATGAGCTGGGCGACCTGCAGGCGGCGGAAAAGGAAATCCGCCGCGCCATGGAGCTGAAGTACCAGCAGGACCAGGGCAGCGAACTGCTGGCGCGCATCCTGATGGGCCAGGGCCAGTTCCAGAAGGTGCTGGATGAAACCGAATTCGCCAAGCGCACGCCGGCCACGCTGGCGCTGCGCGGTGAAGCCCTGCTCGGCCTGCGCAAGGTGGCGGAAGCGCGCAAGGAATTCAACGATGCGCTGGCGGTGGAACCGGGCAGCGCGGAAGCGCTGACCGGCCTGGCGCGCCTGTCGGTGGTGGACAAGGACCTGGATGCGGCACGCCAGTTCGCCGACCAGGCCATCGCCAAGGACGCCGGCAATATCGCGGCGCTGACCTTCAAGGGCGAGCTGCTGCGCGCCCAGCAAAAGCCGGAGGAGGCGCGCGCCGCCTTCCAGGAAGTGCTGAAGCTCGACCCGTCGAACCGCAACGCCAACCTGGAAACGGCCTACCTGGACATCGTGGCCGGCAATTACGACGCGGCGCAGAAAGGCATCGACGCTGCCCGCAAGGGCGCGCCGCGCAATGTCACCGCGCTGTACATGCAGGCCGTGCTGGACTTCTCGCGCGGCAGCTACCGCAATTCGCACGACAACCTGCAGGCCGTGCTGAAGGCGTCGCCGGAGCACCTGCCCAGCATCCTGCTGTCCGGCGCCACCGACTACCACCTGGGCAACCTGAAGCAGGCGCAAATCTCGCTGGACAAGTACCTGAACGCCGTACCGCAGAACGCTTATGCGCGCAAGCTGCTGGCGGCGACCCACCTGCGCCTGGGCGAGGCGGCCGATGCCATGGCCGCGCTGAGCCCTGCGCTGAACGGCAAGAACGACGACGCCTCGCTGCTGGAACTGGCCGGCGAAGCAGCCATGCAGCAACGCCAGCCGGAGCAGGCCATCGCCTATCTGGAGCAGGCGGCCAAGCTGGCGCCCGAGCGCGGCGCCATCCGCATGGCGCTGGGCCGCGCCCGCATGGCGCAGGGCGACCGCAACCGCGCGCTGAGCGAACTGGAACGCGCCGTGGAACTCGATCCGAAGTCCTATCCGGCCGCCGCGGCGCTGGCGCGCACCCAGCTGGAACTGGGCAGCACCGACAAGGCGCTGGCCCTGATCGGCAGGATGGAACAGCAATTCCCCGGCGAGCCGCAGGTGTACCTGCTGCGCGGCCTGACCCTGCTGATGAAGAAGGACAATGCCGGCGCCCGTAGCGCCTACAGCAAGGCGGTCGCCATGGCGCCCGGCAACTACGCGGCCGTGGCCAGCCTGGCGCGCCTGGAACTGGTGGAAAACAAGCCGGATGCAGCACGCCAGCTGCTGAACACCCTGCTGCAGAAGGACCCGAAAAACACCGAAGCCATGACGGCGCTGGCGCAGCTGGCCGACCAGTCCGGCCAGCGGGCCGACGCCGCGCGCTGGCTGGAAAAGGCTGCCGCCGAAAAACCGGACGAGCTGTCGCTGTCGCTGCGCCTCGGCGCCTACTATCTGCAGACCGGCCAGGCCGCCAAGACCATTGAACTGATGCGCAAGCTGGCCATTGCCGATGCCTCCAACACGGCGGTGCTGGAACTGATGTCGCGCGCGCAGATGGCCAGCGGCGACAAGCAGGGCGCGCTGGAAACGGCCGGCAAGCTGGCCAGCGCCGCGCCGAAAGCGCCGCTGGCCCATGTGCGCCTGGCCTCGGCCCACCTGCAGTCGAATAACGAAAGCGCTGCGGCGGAAGACCTGAAGCGCGCGCTGGCGATCCAGCCGGGCTACCTGCCGGCCATGCTGATGCAGGCCGACATGGCGCTGAACAAGGGCGACCAGGACAAGGCGCTGGCCCTGACGCGCGAGATCCAGAAAACCCATCCGAAAATCGCGGCCGGCTACCTGGCCGAAGGCGACGTGCTGATGATGCAGAAGAAGCCGGCGCAGGCCGTGCCGGCCTACGACAAGGCAATGGAGCTGGCCAAGTCGCCGCAGCTGCTGCTGAAGCTGGCCGTGGCCATGAACCAGTCGGGCAAGGCAAAGGAAGCGGACGAACGCGTGGCCGAATTCCGCCGCAGCCAGCCGGACGAGCCGCTGACCGGCATGTACCTGGCCGAGCGCAGCATGGCGGTAAAGGACTTCAAGCAGGCTGCGCGCCAGCTGGAAGCGGTCGTGAAAAAGACGCCGAATAACACCGCTGCGCTGAACAATCTGGCCTGGGTGTACCAGCAGGACAAGGATGCGCGCGCCGTGCCGACCGCCGAGCAGGCCTACAAGCTGGCGGGCGACAACCCGACCATCATGGACACCCTCGGCTTCATGCTGGTGGAGCAGGGCAAGCTGGAGCGCGGCGTGCCGCTGCTGCGCAAGGCCAGCGAGCTGGCGCCGCAGGCCGGCGAGATCCGCTACCACCTGGCAGTCGGCCTGAACAAAACCGGCGACAAGGCCAGTGCGCGCAAGGAGCTGCAGGCCGCCCTGGCGAACCCGCGCTTCGCCCAGGCCGACGAGGCGCGCGACCTGCTGAAGCAGCTGCAATAAGTTGATGTTAGGAAATTACAAAGAAAATTAAACAACAATTTCCTGCCGGCGGCGGACCCGGCTATTGCTACGCGGGTCCAGCCGTGCCAAGATGTAGATGTTGGCAATTTTTACATAAATGGGCGGCTGGCTATGGCGCAACGTACTGAACGTTTCATCCTGTTGACGGTATTGGCTGGCGCCGCACTCTCGCTGACCGCGTGCAACAACACCTCGCCCGAAAGCCTGCTGGCCGAGGCGCGCAACTACCAGCAGAAGGGCGACAAGAAAGCCGCCCAGATCCAGCTGAAAACCCTGCTTGAAAACAATCCGGACAACGGCGAGGCGCGCCTGATGCTGGCCCGTCTCGGCTATAGCCTGGGCGAAATGCAGGCAGCCGAAAAGGAAGCGCGGCGCGCGCTGGCCCTGAAATACAAGGAAGACGAAAGCCTGGCGCTGCTGAGCGAGGTCCTGCTGGCGCAGGGCCAGTACCAGAAAGTGCTGGATGAAACCGACACCAGGAAGGAGCAGGCGGCGCTTCAGGTGCTGCGCGGCGACGCCCTGGTCGGACTGGGCCGGATACCGGAAGCGGAAGCGCTATACCGGCAGGCGCAGCAGACACCTGGTAGCGCGTCGGCAGCCCTCAACGGGCTGGCCAAAGTGGCCCTGCTGAAAGGCGGCGCCAAGCAGGCCGACCAGCTGAATGAGCAGGCGCTGGGCGCCGACGGCGGCAATATCGCGGCGCTCAGCTTCCGCGGCGACCTGCGGCGCGACATGCAGAAGCCGGATGAAGCGCTGGCCGCCTACAACGAAGTGCTGAAACGCCAGCCGGACAACCACCGCGCCCTGCTGCAAAAGGCTTACCTCAACATCGAGGCCCGGAAATACGACGATGCCAAGGCCGACCTGGCCGCGGCGCGCAAGGCTGGCGCCAGCGAGGCGCTGCTGCAGTACACCCAGGCCATGCTGGATTACTCGCGCGGCGACTTTGCTGCCACGCGCGAACGCCTGAGTTCCGTGCTCAAGCTGTCGCCGGATTACCTGCCGGCCCTGCTGCTGCTGGGCGCCACCACGCTGAACCTGAACGCCACCACCGAAGCGGAGCAGGCGCTGCGCAAATTCGTCGCGGCCGTTCCGACCAATAACTATGCACGCAAGCTGCTGACGCTGACCTATGTGCGCCAGCGCAATCCGAAGCAGGCGCTGGAAGTGCTGCAGCCGCTGCTGGGCCCGGGCGCGCGCGCGCCGGAGCTGCAGATGGGCGCCGAGTGCTACGCCATGCTGCAGCAGTTCGACAAGACGACCGAGCTGTTCAAGCGCGCCCTGGCGCTGGAGCCGAATTCGGCCGTGCTGCACACGTCGTATGGCGCAGCCCTGGTCACGCAGGGGGACAAGGCCGGTGCCTTGCGGGAGCTGGTGCGCGGTACCGAGCTGGACCCGAAATCGCTGCCGGCCGGCGTGGCGCTGGTGCGCGTGCTGATGGCGGAGGGCCAGAACGACAAGGCGCTGGCGGAACTGGACCGCATGGACCAGCAGCATCCGAACCTGGCCCAGCTGCTGCTGTTGCGCGGCATGGTGTACGGCAATAAGAACGACCGCGTGGCGGCGCGCACGGCCTTCAACAAGGCCGATGCGCTGCAGCCGGGCTCGATGGTGACAATTGCCGCCCTGGCCAATCTGGATGCACTGGACGGCAAGCCGGACGATGCGGTCAAGCGCTACGAAAAGCTGCTGCAGGCGGACCGCAAGAATGTGGCTGCAATGCATGCGCTGTCGCGCTTTGCCGAGCAGCGCGGCAACCAGGCCAAGGCGCTGGAGTGGCTGGACAAGGCAGTCACGGAAAATCCGCACAACGCTGCGGCGGGACACGCGCTGGCCGCCTGGCATCTGAAGCATGGCGACGTGGACAAGGCGCTGGCGCTGGCGCGCACCCTCAGCGTCGAGCATGCCGACGATCCCGCTGTGCTCAGCCTGCTGGCCTCCACGCTGGAAGCGAACAGTGACGGGCCTGGCGCGCTGGAAGCGCTGGGCAAGCTGACGGCGCTGGCGCCGCAGTCGGCCGATGCGTGGCTGCGCCAGGCGTCGATCCAGGTGCGCATGAATAATATTCCGGCCGCGACCGAAAACCTGAAGCGTGCGCTGGCGCTGGAACCCGGCCTGGTCAACGCCCAGTTGCTGGCGGTCGAGCTGGCGGTGCGCCGCAAGGATATGGCGGAGGCGCAGAAAATCATCCGCAGCATCCAGACCATGCATCCGCAGCTGCCGGCCGGCTTCGGCGCCGAGGGCGATCTGTACGTGCTGCAGAACAAGCCGGCTGCCGCCATCCCCCTGTATGAAAAGGCGCTGACGCTGGGCGCGCCCACGGCCACCATGCTGAAACTGGCGGTGGCCCTGCGCGAGAGCGGCAAGGCCGCGGAAGCCGGCGAACGCGTGCAGCAGTGGAGCAACCGGCATCCCGGCGATCTGCAGGTCACGCTGTACCAGGCGGAAGCGGCCATGGCCGACAAGGCCTACGACCAGGCGATCCCCGGCCTGGAAGCGGTGCTCAAGGGCATGCCGGGTAATGTCTCTGCAGCAAATAATCTTGCTTGGGCATATCACGAGACCAAGGACGCGCGCGCCTTGCCGGCTGCCGAGCAGGCACTCCGGCTGGCGGGCAACAACCCGGCCGTACTGGACACCGCCGGTTGGATTCTCGCGTCGCAAGGCAAGCTCGAGCGCAGTCTGGAATTGCTGCGCCAGGCGAATGCCGCGGCCCCCAATTCAGGCAATATTCGTTACCACTTAGCAGTTGTTTTAAGTAAAACAGGGAACCAGTTGGAAGCGCGAAAACAGCTTTCTCAGGCACTTGCATCTGGTAACAATTTCGCCCAAGAAGCAGACGCGCGCGCATTGCTGAAGCAACTTCAATGACCTATGATGATGCGGAAGAGCTCGGCATTCCGCGCCGCAGGCCGGGCTTTGAGGCGCTGTTGCGCCGTGCATCCTCCGTGTGATGCATGGTGCCACCGCGCCTTAGGAGAATTTCAATGAATGGGATTGCTACCTTGAGCGACGGGCAGACGGAGACCCAGTCTTCGCCTGGCGTTACGCTTGCGAGCGCTACACCGGAAGACCAGCTTCCTCCGAATATGGAAGACCTGGTTACCGATGAGAAATCTTTTGGTATCCGTATGATCGACACAGCCGAAGGACGCAGCAAAGCGAGCCTACTGATTAATAAAATGTATGCGTGGCGTGGTTACGCCGGAACGCATAAGCTGAGCGACGATCCGAACCGGATTACGTTGACCGCGAGCACCGAAGGGGAAGTGGTCGGTACGCTGACGCTTGGCCTGGATTCGCCGATCGGCATCATGGCTGACGAGATCTTCAAGGAAGAAGTGGACGGCTATCGCCAGACTGGCGCGCGGGTGTGCGAAATCACCAAGCTGGCCTTCGATAACGGCGGCAGCAAGGAACAGATGGCGTCGCTGTTTCACCTGAGCGTGATCTATGCCCGCGACCTGCACAAGTGCAGCCACATCTTCATCGAGGTGAACCCGCGCCACCGGCGTTTCTACGAGCACATGCTGGGCTTCAAGCGCCTGGGCGAGCTGCGCTCCAATCCGCGCGTGAATGCGCCAGCCTACCTGCTGGCGGTTGACCTGAACTACGTTTCGGAGCAGATCCAGCTGTTTGGCGGCAAGGGCGCTGCCGTGGCCGCATCGCAACGCTCCTTCTATCCATTTTTCTACTCCCCGCGTGAAGAAGCCGGTATTATTCAACGACTGAAAAATATCCAATAAGAAAGGGTTTCATGCCGGTAGCGTTCTCCTACGACCAGGCCTTTTCGCGCAATATCGGTTGGGTCACTCCTGCCGAACAACAGCAATTACAGTCGAAACGCGTGGCGATTGCCGGCGTGGGCGGCGTGGGCGGCGTGTACCTGCTGACCCTGGCCCGGCTGGGCGTGGGCGCTTTCCGGATTGCCGACTTCGACACTTTCGATGTGCCCAACCTGAACCGCCAGGCGGCGGCCTTCATGTCCACCATGGGTTTGCCGAAAGCCGAGGTGGCGGCGCGCATGGCGCGCGACATCAATCCGGAGATGCAGGTGGACATCTTTGGCGACGGCGTGAATGCCGGCAATATCGACCGCTTCCTGGATGGCGTTGACCTGTACGTCGATGGCCTGGACTTCTTTGCCTTCGATGCGCGCCAGCGCATCTTTGCCGAGTGCGCCCGGCGCGGCATTCCCGCCATTACCGTGGCCCCGCTTGGCATGGGCGCGGCCTTCCTGGCTTTCCTGCCGGGCCAGATGACGTTCGAAGAATACTTCCAGTGGGGCGACAAGCCGGAGCTGGAAAAAGCCCTGCGCTTCCTGGTCGGCCTGGCGCCGGCCGGCCTGCACCGGCCTTACCTGGTGGTGCCGGAAGCGGTCAACCTGAAGGAGCGGCGCGGTCCTTCCACCATCATGGCCTGCCAGCTGTGCGCCGGCATCGCCGGCACGCAGGCGCTGAAAATCCTGCTGGGCCGCGGCGAAGTGCTGGCCGCGCCGTGGGGCTTCCAGTACGACGGCTACCGCGACAAGCTGAAGAAGACCTGGCGTCCCGGCGGCAACCGTAATCCCATCCAGATGCTGGCGCTTGCCATCGGGCGCCGCGTCTTTGCCCGCGCCCTGCTCGAAGCATGAAACCTGCCATTCCCGAACCGCTGCGTTCCATCCTGATGCTGGCGCGCTGGGCGCCGACCGGCGACAACGTGCAGCCGCACCAGTTCGAAATCGTCGCCCCCGACCACGTGGTGGTGCATGCGCACGATACGCGCGACGATACGGTGTATGACCTGGATGGCCGTCCCAGCCAGCTTGCGGTGGGCGCGCTGCTGGAAACCATGGCGCTGGCCGCCGCCGGCTTCGGCCTGCGTGCCGACGCCGTGCGCCGGCCCATGCGCAGCGAGAACGACCAGTACCTGGAAATCGATGTGCGCTTCGTGCCGGATGCCGCGGTCAGCGCCGACCCGCGCCTGATCCAGGCCATCGAGGAGCGCACCGTGCAGCGCCGCCGGATGCAGACGCGTCCGCTGACGGCGCAGGAAAAGGCGGAGCTGGCCGCGGCGGTCGGCCCCGGCTACCAGCTGACCTGGCACGAGAGCCTCGGCCAGCGCTGGCGCATGGCGCGCCTGATGTACCGCAACGCGCGCCTGCGCCTGACCATGCCGGAAGCCTACGAAGTCCACCGCCGCATCATCGTGTGGAATGCGCATGAAGCCAAGCGCTATGTACCGGACCAGGCGCTGGGCGTGGATGCGATGACGCTCAAGCTGATGAAGTGGGCGATGGTGAGCTGGAAGCGCCTGGCGCGCATGAATGCGCTGATGGGCACGTCGGCGCCGCGCCTGCAGATGGATTTGCTGCCCGGCCTGGCCTGCGCCGCGCACGTTGCCATCAACGCGCAGCGCAAGCCGGAAACCGTGGACGACTATATTGCAGCCGGCCGCGCGACCCAGCGCTTCTGGCTGACCCTGACGCGCCTCGGCCTGTTCCTGCAGCCGGAAATGACGCCGCTGATCTTCTCGCGCTACGTGAACGATGCAGCGCTGAGCGAGACATTTACCGCCGTGCCCGCCTTGCGCGACATGGCGCGCGCGCTGGAACGCGAGTCGGCGGCGCTGCTGCAGACGGACCGCCTGCATCCGGTTTTCCTGGCGCGCGTTGGCGCCGGCGAACGGCCCAGCGCACGGTCCAAGCGGCTCGATCTGGAAGATTTATTGCGCAACTGAATCAGCCCGTGACAGCAGGCGATGTCGATAATCTTTACAGTTGCTCCCGGCCCGATCAAGGCTTATAAAAAAAATACTGCTAAATCAGACACTTATTCTCCTGGCATGCATCCTGCTTTATAGGGATTGGCAAAAACACTGGTTTGTTGGTCCCCTTCGAGGAGAATAAATTGAAAACGTTCACTAAAGCATTCCGCTCCGTAGCTGCCGGCCTGGCACTCGCAGCGGGTCTGGTATCCGCTCCGGCGGCATATGCAGACCAGCTGCTGGGCTGGCGCCTGGATCTGTCGGGCTATGGCGGCGGCAATAACCTGGCCGTCAATGAGCTGGCCTTTACCGGCGCAAGCTTCATCAAGACCGATCTGGCCCCGACCCCGCTGCCACCGGTTGGCACCCCGTTCAGCTTTACCGATAACGGCGTGTTCAACATCGGCACCAAGCAAGGCGGCGTGCCACTGTCGCTGCTGGGCGGCCAGCTGACGGCCGACTACCATGACGCCGGCGGTACCGGTAACCTGGGCGGCGCGATCACCTTCAACGGCAACGGCGTGCTGGACATCTGGTACAACCCGACCCTGACCTACGGCAGCACCGCAGCCAACCGCTACGGCGCAGCCACCGGCGTGAAAATCGCGACCTTCCAGCAAATCCCGGGCGGCGGCGGCCCAGTGAACCCGGACGGTTCGCCAGTGGCTAACGGCTTCCTGAGCCTGAGCTTCGTGTCCACCTTCCTGGACGCTACCGTGTGGAAAGATGCACTGGGTAATGCGCTGCCAGCCGGCCTGACCCTGGGCTTCGTGACCGCTAACGCCAGCCAGGAAAACGGCAACAACTGCCCACCGGTCTATCCGAACGGTGCCTGCAACGCAGATCCTAACCTGCTGACCGCGCTGACCGGTGCGCCTTCCAACCCTAACGCGCCGCCTTCGCAGTTCCTGGTGTCCAACGGCGGCCAGCTGAAACTGGCAACCGTACCAGAACCAGGCTCCCTGGCTCTGCTGGGCCTGGGCCTGCTGGCAGTACCGATGGTGCGTCGCCGCCGCAAGTAATCTGCAGCGCAAGCGCATGAATGAACCGCCGTGGCAACACGGCGGTTTTTTTTCGCCGCTACGGCGGAAACGGCAGCGGCTGAAGCGCGCGGCTCCGCTCAGGCGGTTTTTTCCTCGCGCTTCTTGCGCGGGGAAAGGAAGGCCTTATGCAACAGGTGGCGCGCCAGGCGCAGCGGCGGCATGCGCAGCCAGTTGCCGCGCACGTACAGGCAGAAGCGGGCCAGGCCGTTAAGGGCGTCGCGGCAGCTGGGATGATCCGGCAGCAGGGCGCGCAGGAACAGCGCATCCATCAGGGCCCGCAGTGGCGCGGACGGGCCATCCGGCGCGATGGCGGCCAGCACGCGCTCCGGCACCGGCGTGCCAAGCAGGGCGCGCGCGTAGCGCAGGCCGTAGAACAGGAAGCGCTGCAGTTCCAGCGCGCGCGCGCGCTCCGGCAGGCCATCCCAGAAACCGGGCTCGGCGCCGAAGTGGCTGAGCAGCTGGTGCAGGTCGTACAGATCGCGCAAGCCCTTGTCGAATTCGCCGTCGGCAAACAGGTGGGTGGCGCTGTGCAGCACCATGTCGGCCGGCGCCAAGCGCAGGAATTCGGGCGCCTGCGCAATTGGCAGCGCTGCCGCCAGCAGCCTGGCCGAGTCCGGATGCTGGGCCGCGGTTTTCGGCAGCAGCGCGTGGTGCACGTCGATCAGGGTTTCGCGCAGCACGTGCTGCATCGGCGGCAGCTCGTGCATCCACTCGCGGTAGTAGCGCTGGTCGTATGCATCGTGATGGGTGCTGGCCCAGCCGGCCAGCATCAGCGCCGCTTCCACCTGCGGCAACGCGGCTTCCGGCACCAGGATGTCGATATCGGTAAACAGGCGGCCGCGCGCCGGCGGCAATTCGGCCGTGGCGTAGGCGCCGCCTTTCAGCAGCACGATCGGCAGGCCCAGCTGCTGCAGCGCGCGCCGGATCAGGCGCACCTCCCAGTACACGCCCTGCTGGTGGCGCAGGGCCAGCGTGTGGGTCCACTCCAGCTGCTCGCGCGCCGGCGGCAGGGCCTGCTCCAGCAAGCCCTTACCGGCCAGCAGATAGTACAGCGTGGCCGACAGGTTGGCGGCGTCGGCCTGGCGCAGCAGCAGGTCCCATTCCACGGCGGACAGGCCGGCGCTCAGCGCCGGTGCGCGCAGCACGCGGAGCAGCAGGGGCTGGTCGTGGTCGCTGCGCATCAGGACCGTGGCGTCAGGCGGGACATCAGCGCCAGCGCCTCATCCAGCTGGCTGTAGCTGAAACGGTAGCCCTGCACCTGGTCGCACAGGCGGCCCAGCGCATGGAAGCCGGGCTGGGCCAGTATGCTGTAGTTGAAGGCGTTGCGCGCCACTTCCATGAACAGCGTGGCTTCGTCCATCGGCTCCAGCGTGGTGGCGGCGCCGGCCGTGTATTGCGGGAAGATGACCCAGGCCGGCAGCGCCGCCTCGTTGCCGCGCGCCACGCTCTCGTCCGGCGCGCGCATCAGGGCCACCGTGCCCTTGGCGGTATCGCGCACGGCGGGGCTCAGCACGGCGTCCGGCAGGTAGCGGCGGATCACCTCGATCGACTGGTTCTTCAGGCTGACAGGGCGCGGGTTGGCCAGCACCAGGCCGTCTTCCAGGCGCAGCAGCGTCAATTCGTCCGACAGCAGGCGCCAGCCGCCGCGCCCGGCCAGGGCGGCCGTCAGCGTGCTCTTGCCGGAGCCGGGCGGGGCCGGCAGGATCAGGGCGCGGCCGCCCTTTTCCAGCACCGCCGCGTGCACGATCAGGTAACGGTTGGCGCGGCTCGACACGCACCAGTTCAGGCCCCATTCGAACATCGGCAGCGCCTGCTGCAGCGGCAGCGGCTGGAACAGCTCGCGCCCGTCGTACAGCAGCTCGACCTGCGGCTTGTACCAGCGCCGCGCCCACGGGCGCACCAGCTTCAGGTGAAAATCGGCAAAGGCATCGTCGCCCAGCAGCGGGTAGCCGGGGTAGAGCAGGGCGATGCCGTCGGCCAGCGCGGGGATGCGCGATTGCAGGCGGGTGGTGAAATGGCCGGTGCGCAGGCGGATGCCGTCGCCGGCCAGGCGCGCGCCCAGCTCCTCGCGGCCAAGGGCGGCCACGGTCAGCATGCTTCCACCAGCTCCAGATTGGCGAGTTGTTCCAGCAGGGCGTTAACGTCGGGGTCGGCCAGTTCCTCGGCCGTGACAGTGCCGTCGCGCAGCGCGCTCAGCAAGTCGAGCGCACCGGCGTGCAGCAGGTGGGTGGAACCTGTGACATCGTTGAAGATTACCGCCTCCTGACCCCAGCTGCGGTGCAGTAAAGCCTGGCCGGGCACGAGACGCCACGGCAAGGTCATAGAGGCATCGTGCTCTTCAGATAGGTAACGATCTTGTCGGCGTCCCATTTCACGCCGGCAGTGACGGTGTAGTAGCCGTAGTCGCGCCACTCGGTCCAGATCTTGTTCAGCTGGTCGAGGGTCGGATAGGGCGACTTGCCGCTCAGGTTATTCAGGTAGGCCGCCATGATGTGGCGGCCGATGCCGCTGCCGTCGAAGCCCTGCGGCGTCAGAATTTCCAGTTGCTTCTTCTGGCTGTAACCGACGTTGATACGGCCGGAATACAGGAAGATCGCGCAGTACAGCTTGGTCTTGTCGCAGCCGATCTTCGGCCATTCGTCTGGATGGTTCTTCCAGTAGCCCGGGGTACGGCCGATACAGGTCGCGACCTCGGTGGAGCGGCTGCGCACGCCGCCGGAATGGAAGCCGGAAGCCGAGCGGCAGGCCGAACCGGTCGCCATGGCAGGATGGCTGTGCAAAGTGAGCAGGACGCCCGACGCTGCGGCGCCGGCTTGCGTGAAGCGGCGGCGGGCGGCGCCTTTGGGCGACAAAGGCGCCGTGCCTGCGGCGGCGCTGTCTCCGGGCTGTTGTTGGTTGGCCACGTCGTTATCCCTTAGTCGAAGTTGGGAAGCTGAACACTTCCCGGTTTTGCCACTTATCAAGCAAGTCCTGTTCCAACTGCTTCAAAATGTTCTGCTCTGCCTTGCGAATCAAGGACTTAGCTTGCAAATTCAGTTGCCTTGCAGCACCCCAGCCCCTATCTTAACTTGGAATGTAAGAATTCCCGACACTAACGGTTTGCAAGTGTCTCAAAAGAAGCTTTCCGGAATGACCAGAATGTCGCCCGGGCGCATCGGCACATTCGCAGAAATATCGCCTTCCTTGATCAGATCGTTCAGGCGCACGTTAAACTGTTGCTGTTTGCCGTCCTTATCCTTGCGGATGATCGAAGCCTTATTCCCCGCTGCGAACTCAGTAACGCCGCCGACGGCAATCAATACATCCATCAGAGACATTTGGGAGCGGTAGGGCAGCGATTGCGGACGGGCCGCCTGGCCGATCACGCGGATCTGCTCGCCGTAAGTACCGATGAAGCCGGTCACGATCACGGTCACCACCGGTTGCTGGATGTATTTCGACAGCGCCTGTTCGATATCGCGCGCCAGTGCCGTTGGCGTCTTGCCCGCTGCCTGCAGGTCTTCGACCAGCGGCGTGGTGATCTTGCCGTCCGGACGCACCGGTACGCTCTGCGATACTTCCGGATTGCGCCACACGTTCACATTGACGTTATCGCCGGGGCCGATGATGTAGCTGGTTTCCGGTTCCGGGCCGGCGCCTGGCGGCGCCGCATTCTTGCCGCCGCCGAAGGCGGAGCAGCCGCCCAGAGCCAGCGCCCCCAGCAGCACGGCGGAGCCCGCCAGAATTCGGATGAGCTTGTTGTGCAGAGTTTTCACGACTTTCTCCTGATGTTTTGGATGCCCGGGCGGACGCTGAGATTGCTGTATGGAAATGTTTATTAATTTTCTTTTTAGCATGTATATTTTATACCACGAGTCTTTGCGGCAACCTGATTATTTTTTAGACTGTGGCTGTTGCAACAGCTCGCGCACATGACTGACGGGAATCGCATAGCTGATGCCGCTGGGGGCGCTGATGGCGCTCTCCTTCAGGCCTTTCAGCAGCGTCATATTGATCACGCCGACCACTTGGCCGTCGCCCGGATCGTACACCGGGCTGCCGCTGTTGCCGGGGTAGGCGGTGCCGTCCAGCTGGTAGATGGTAAACGGCGTGCCGCGCTTGATCTGGGCAATGGTGCGCGCCTGCAGGTTGCCGGAGCCGATGGTGGGCAGCACGATCGGCGTGACCGCCGACAGCATGGCGCGGTGGGTCACCGGCGTCAGGCCCAGCATCATGCCCAGCGGGTAGCCGGTAAACGCCACGTCGCTGCCCTCTTCCAGCGTGTCGGACGGGGCCAGTGGCAGCGCCGGCAGCGGGGTGCCGCTCAGGCGCAGGTGCAGCAGGTCGTGTTCCTTGTCGATGGTGGTCACGGTGGCGGGACGGAATTGCAGGTTGTTGCCGGGGCCGGTCACGATGCCGATGGTTTCCATGCCGTTCAGGTCCAGGTTTTCCGGCAGGGCATGGGCATTGGTAATCACGCTCAGGCCGTCGCCCACCACGAAGCCGGTGGCGGTAAATACAATAGCCGGGCTGCGCGTGCGCAGCATGGTGCCGACGCCGACCACCGAGGGTTTAACGGCAGCAATGGTGCGGGGCAATTCGGCACCCTGGCTAGCAAGGGGGAAGCTGATGCAGGCAGCCAACAGCAGACGGCGCAAATGATTCATAACGGCAATCCTTGTGGGGTTTTCCGCACATTTATAGTGCTTGCCGGAAAACAAATGAAATTTCTTGGTGTCAGTGACCCGCAACGGGGATAAATTAACTCCATGGTGGCAGTATTTCTGCTGTATGATAGTGATAAGATGTAATTTAGGCAATATTAGAAGCAGGCGCGCGGGGTGTTTTTGCAGTGCTTGCACAAAGGGGTGGTGAACGAGATGGCAGAATTGATGGCCTTGCTGTTGAACTTTCTGAAGGCAATCGGAAAGTATCGCTGGTATGCAGTGATTATTACCTGGGTGGTGGCAATCATCGGGTGGATCGTGGTGTATCAGCTACCCAACGACTACCAGGCGTCGGCCCGCGTATACGTCGATACCCAGAGCATCCTGAAACCGCTGATGTCGGGCATGACCACCATGCCCAACGTCGATCAGCAGGTGATGTTCATGCGCCGCACCCTGATCAGCCGCCCGAACGTCGAGCGCGTGCTGCGCATGGTCGATCTGGACATCAAGGCGCGCAGCGTGAAGGAACACGAAAAGCAGGTGGATGACCTGATGTCCGCCATCAAGATGACGGGCACCGAGCGCGACGACATCTATACCATCTCTTACAACAATCCCAACCCGAAGCTGGGCAAGGATATCGTGCAGTCGCTGCTGACCATCTTCGTCGAAGGCTCCTTTGGCGGCAAGAAGCAGGATTCCGAGAAGGCCGTGCAGTTTATCGACGACCAGATCAAGATGTATGAAGAGCGCCTGACGGCGGGCGAGAATGCCCTGAAGGAATTCAAGATCCGCCACATGGGCGTGCTGCCGCGCGCGGGCCAGGATTTCAGCGGCAACCTGGGTGATCTGGCGGAAAAACTCAGCGCTGCCCAGCTGGAACTGGCCGAGGCCGAGCAGTCGCGCAACGCCATCAAGCGCCAGATTGCCGGCGACGAAATGGCGCCGGTGGGCGGCAGTGCGGCCGCCGAGGCAGTAGGCGCCAACCCGGAAATCGATAGCCGCATCTCGACCCTGGAAAAATCGCTCGACCAGCTGCGCATGCAATACACCGAAGAACATCCGGACATCGTGTCGGCCAAGCGCCTGATTGTGCAGCTGCAGCAGCGCAAGAAGGATGAAGCGAAGAAAATGGCGCGCACTTCCGATCCGGGCGCCGGCTACAGCCCGATGCTGCAGCAGATGAATGTGGCGCTGTCGGTCGAGGAAGCGCGCGTGGCGGGGCTCAAGGCGCGCGTGGGCGAATACGCTGCGCGCCTGGCGCGCCTGCGTTCGCAGAGCACGGCCGCGCCGGAAGTGGAAGCCCAGCTGGCCCAGCTGAACCGCGACTACGCCATCAACAAGGATAACTACGAGAAACTGGTGCAGCGCCGCGAGTCGGCCAAGCTGTCCGGCGACCTGAGCTCGGCCACCGACATGATGAGCTTCCGCGTGGTGGACCCGCCGTCCGCGCCCGTCACGCCGTCCGGCCCGAACCGCACCCGCCTGTACAGCATGGTGTTTGCCGGCGCGCTGCTGGCCGGCCTGGGCGTAGCGCTGCTGATGAGCCAGATCCGCCCCACCTTCCTCAGCCAGGGCAGCCTGCGCGACGTGACCGGCATGCCGATCCTGGGCAGCATCGGCATGAACTGGACCGACCAGCAGAAGGTCAAGCGCAAGCGCCGCCTGTACGCCTTCTCGGGCGCCGTGGCCAGCCTCTTCACAGCCTATGTCGGCGTGCTGGCCTTTACCCTGTTGCGCTCGGCCTGAGCGGCCTAAGGAGTTAACGTGAGCATTATCGAAAAAGCCGCCAGCCGTATTGCCCAGCCGCGCCAGGAGGACGCACCGGCGTCCGCCGACAGCGCCGACACCGCCGTTATTGCCGCGCCCGCGCCGCCGCCAGCCGCGCCGGCAATGCCGGCCGCCGCCGCGCCCGCTCCTGCTGCTGCAGCGGTGGCCGAAGCCGCTCCGGTAGCTGCCGCGCCTGCCCCGGCGGCGCCGGCTGCTGCGCCGGCCGCCGAAGCGCCGGCCACCGCGCCACCGCGCACCCGTACGGTGGAGCTGGACCTGGCCCGCATGCATGAAATCGGCCTGGTGACTGCCGCCGGCGGCCGCACCAGCATTGTCGAAGACTTCCGTATCATCAAGCGTCCGCTGATCAAGCGCGCCTTTGCGCAGCGCAAGAATGGCGAGAATCCGGGCAACCTGATCATGATCACCAGCTCGCTGCCGGGCGAGGGCAAGACCTTCTGCGCCATCAACCTGGCCATGAGTATTGCCATGGAACTGGACCACACCGTGCTGCTGGTGGATGCCGACGTGGCGCGCCCGTCCGTCCTGCGCACCCTGGGCCTGCCGGCCCAGCGCGGCCTGATGGACATCCTGCTGGACGATACGCTGGACATGTCCGACGTGATGCTGCGCACCAACGTCAACACCCTGAGCGTGCTGCCGGCCGGCACCGCCAACCCGCGCGCCACCGAACTGCTGGCTTCGCACACGATGAAGTCCCTGGTGATGGAAATCGCCAACCGCTATCCGGACCGGATCGTGATCTTCGATTCGCCGCCGCTGCTGCTGACGACCGAAGCGCATGTGCTGGCCAGCAATATGGGCCAGATCGTCATGGTGGTGGAAGCCGAGCGCACCACGCAGCACGCGGTCAAGGAATCGCTGCGTCTGCTGGAAGGCTGCGACAACGTCAACCTGATCTACAACAAGTCCCGCGCCTTCCCTGGCGCCGAGACGTATGACTATCACTATGGTTAAGGCCAGGCCGGCGCTTTCACTGATAGCATCGGCGATTGCCGCCGCACTGGGCGCCCCCTCCGCCCATGCCGCCTGGCGCTTCCAGCCCAGCGTGGACGTGCAGGAAACCTGGACCGACAACGTGTACCAGGCCCAAGCCGGCAGCGAACAAAGCCGGCTGGTGACGTCGCTGGCGCCGGGTTTCACCCTGTTCAATGAAACACCGAGCGTCAAGTTTCACGCCAATTACCGGCTGAATATGTACGCCTACAGCGGCGAGCGCGCCGAAGGCGGCAACGCCAGCAACAACAGCAGCCAGACCCTGGCGGCCGATGTCAAGGCGCGCGTCATCAACGACTTGCTGTTCTTCGAGGGCAACGCCACCATCAACCAGTTTGCCGCGTCCGCCTTCGGTCCGCAGGTCACGCCGGGCACCGGCTACGCGACCGCCAACCGCAACGAGGTGCGCACCTACCGCGTCAGTCCTTACCTGAAACGCGGCCTGGGCAGCTCGGCCGAGCTGGAAGTGCGGTATGTGCATGACCGGGTCTCCAGCGACAATGCCGGCTTTGGCCAGAGCAATGGCGATTCGCTCTCGGCCGTGCTGGCCAGCGGCCCGTCGTTCCGCAAGGTGGCCTGGAACCTGAGCGCGATGCACCAGGTGCTGCAGGATTCGATTGCGCCCAAATCGACCATTTCGAACACCAGCGGCCTGCTGCAGTTCATCCTGTCCAATCAGTTCAGCCTGAATGTGACGGGCGGCTACGACAAGTACGATTACGATTCCTCGGCCGGCGGCACCAAGGGCGCCTCGTATACCGGCGGCTTCCGCTGGGCGCCCTCGGAGCGGACGTCGCTGCAGATGAGCGGCGGCCACCGCTTCTACGGGCCGAGCTATTTCCTGCAGGCGAGTCACCGCAGCCGCGGCACCGTCTGGAATCTGAATTACAACGATACGATCAGCAACAGCCGCAACCAGTTCACGCTGCCGCAGACGCTGAATACGGGCAGCCTGCTGGACCAGCTGTTTGCCGCCTCGATCCCCGACCCGGTGCAGCGTGCCGCGGCGGTGGCGGCCTATATCGCGGCCACCGGCTTGCCGGCCTCGCTGCCGAACGCCGTCAATTACTTCAGCAACCGCTTCCAGCTGCAAAAGCAGTTCACCGGCTCGATGGCGATGAAGATGGCGCACAGCAGCGGCCTGTTCAGCATCACGCGCATGCGGCGCGAAGCGGTCTCCAACGGCAGCGTTGACAGTGCGCTGCTGGGGACCCAGAACTTCCTGCTGAACGATAATACCAACCAGCTCGCCTTTAATGCCGCGCTGAACTACCAGCTCGGTTCACGCACCACCGCGACCTTGTCGGCCCTGGCCAGCAAGACCGAATCGTTGTCCGTGGACCGGACCGACCACAATCGCCAACTGAGCCTGTACCTGACCCGCCAGTTTGCGTCCAAGCTGTCAGGGATTGCGGAAGTGCGCCGTACGCGCGGCACCACTTTTGCTTCAGGCGAGCGGAAATACACCGAGAATGCGGTGTCCGTTGGCCTGGCGATGAAATTCTAAGCAGGAGCAGTAGTGCCATGTATGAAAGTTACTATGGGCTGAGCGACAAGCCCTTCCGTCTCCGTCCCGACCCGCATTTCTTCTTTGGCAGCAAGGGACACAAGCGGGCCATGGCGTATCTGGAATACGGCCTGTCCCAGGGCGAGGGCTTCATTGTCATCACGGGCGACGTCGGCGCGGGCAAGACCACGCTGGTACGCAATCTGTTCAACCAGATCGAGTCCGACCGCATCGTCACCTGCCACCTGGTCAACACCCACCTCGATTCCGACGACATCCTGCGCGGCGTGGTGGGCGGCTTTGGCCTGCCCTGCGAGGACACCGCCAGCAAGACCACGCTGCTGGCGCGCCTGGAAACCTTCCTGCGCACCTGCGGCGCGGAAGGCAAGCGCGCACTGCTGGTGGTTGACGAAGCGCAGAATCTGACGCCCAAGGTGGTGGAAGAATTGCGCATGCTGTCCAACTTCCAGACCGATGAAAAATCCCTGCTGCAGACCTTCCTGCTGGGCCAGCCGGAATTCCGCCAGACCCTGCACAGCCCCGGCATGCAGCAGCTGCGCCAGCGCGTGATTGCCACCTACCACCTGGGGCCGATGGACAGCACGGAAACCCAGGCCTATATCGAGCACCGTCTGCACACCGTGGGCTGGAGCAGCGATCCGCTGATCACGCCGGCCGCCCATGCCGCGATTTACGAATACACGGGCGGCATTCCGCGCAAGACCAACCACCTGATGGACCGCCTGCTGCTGATGGGCTTCCTGGAAGAGATGCACGAATTCACCGATGCCGACGTGGACATGGTGATCCGCGACATCCAGCAGGAATTCCAGCCGCCGCCGGCCGCGCCGGCGCCTGCCGCACCGGCCGGCGAAGAAAACATGCTGTTCGAGCCGGACCCGATGTTCAACAACCAGTACCCGGCGGTGCTGGACGAGCGCATGATGCGCCTGGAAAAATCCCTGGTATCGGTGCTGTCGATCCTGAAAAAGATCGTGCGCTCGCCGGCCACCAACCTGAACGTGGACAACAACGAATGAAACCCTATCGCGTCCTGTGCGTGGTCGGCGCCCGTCCCAACTTCATGAAGATGGCGCCCATCATGGCCGCCTTCGCGCGGCTCGGCCCGCAGGTCGAGGCCAGGCTGGTGCACACCGGTCAGCATTACGACGTGGCCATGAACCACCAGTATTTCCAGGCCCTGGGCATTCCCGATCCGGACATCAACCTGGAAGTCGGCTCCGGCAGCCACGCCCAGCAGACGGCCGACGTGATGAAGCGCTTCGAGCCTGCCGTGGATGACGTCCTGCCGTCCGCCGTGCTGGTGGTGGGCGACGTCAACTCCACCATCGCCTGCGCGCTGGTGGCGGCCAAGAAGGGCGTGCCGGTCATCCACGTGGAAGCGGGCCTGCGCAGCTTCGACCGCGCCATGCCGGAAGAGATCAACCGCGTGCTGACCGACCAGCTGTCCGACCTGCTGTTTACCACCGAGGAAAGCGGCGCCGACAACCTGGCGAAGGAAGGCATCGCCCAGGAGCGCGTGCACTTTGTCGGCAACGTGATGATCGATACCCTGCGCGCCAATCTGGAACGTGCGGTGCCGGTGGACCAGATTGCCGCCGCCGCCGGCCGCCCCGGCTTCCTGGATAACCGCAAGGATGGCTACGCGGTGCTGACGCTGCATCGTCCATCCAATGTGGACGATCCGGCCATCCTGCGCGGCCTGCTGGAAACGGCGGCCGAAATCAGCGCGCGCACGCCGGTGATTTTCCCGGTCCATCCGCGCACCCGCGCCACGATCGAGAAATTCGGCCTGCTGCCGCTGCTGGAGCGTCCCGATGTGCTGCTGCTGCCGCCCATGGGCTACCTGGAGATGCTGGGCCTGATGAAGGATGCACGCGTGGTGCTGACCGACTCCGGCGGCATCCAGGAAGAGACCACCGCCCTCGGCACGCCCTGCATCACGCTGCGCAACAATACCGAGCGTCCGATCACGGTGGACGAAGGCACCAACACCATCGCGGGCAACGATCCGGCGCACATCCTGGGCGCCTACACGGAACTGATGTCCGGCGGCGGCAAGGCCGGCCGCGTGCCGCATTACTGGGACGGCCGCGCTGCCGAGCGCATTGCCGCCATCGTGCTGGACTGGCTGAAGGGCAGGGGATAAGAGCATGCATGCGCAGGTCCGCAACGCCATGACCATCGACGTGGAAGACTACTTCCAGGTGTCCGCCTTTGCGCCGCATATTCCGCGCGACAGCTGGCCGCAGCGCGAGTGCCGCGTGGAAGCGAACATCGACCGCATCCTGGGCATCCTGGAAGCGGGCGGGGCCCAGGCGACCTTCTTTACCCTGGGCTGGATCGCCGAACGCTATCCGCAGATGGTAAAGAGCATCGTGGCCGGTGGCCATGAGCTGGCCAGCCATGGCTACGGCCACCTGCGCGCCTCCGACCAGTCGCGCGAAGAATTCATGGACGACGTGGCGCGCAGCAAGGCCATCCTGGAAGACCTGGGTGGCCAGGCGGTGAAAGGCTACCGCGCGCCGAGCTTCTCCATCGGTCCGCGCAATCTGTGGGCGCTGGATGTGCTGCAGGAAGCGGGCTACCGCTACAGTTCCTCGATTTATCCGATCGCGCATGACCACTACGGCATGCCCGACGCACCGCGCTTCGCCTTCCACCCGAACGGCAGCGAAGGCTTGCTGGAAGTACCCATCACTACAGTGCGTGTCGGCCAGCGCAATCTGCCGGCCGGCGGCGGCGGCTATTTCCGCCTGCTGCCGTATGCACTCTCGCGCCGCATGATGCGGCGCGTGAACCGCGAAGATGGCCAGCCCGCGATCTTCTACTTCCACCCGTGGGAGCTGGATCCGGGCCAACCGCGTCCTGCAGGCATCGGCCTGAAGACGCGCTTCCGCCACTACGTCAACCTGGGCAGGATGGACGCCCGCATCAGGTCCCTGACGCGCGATTTCGCGTGGGACCGCATGGACCGGATCTTCCTGGGGCAATCATGACCTCGATCATCGAAGCGGCGGCCGAGCGCCGCGCAGCGCGCGCCCGTGCCGAAGCCGAGGCGGCGACGGTGCTGGCCAATGCCGCCGCCATAGCAGCGCCGGCAGCGCGTCCGGAAAGCGAACCCGAGCCGGCAGCGGCAGCAGCGGTGTCCGCACCGCGCGCGCCAGCGCCGCTGGTGCAGCTGCTGGGCGACGGCGCCGGCGAACGCGCCCGCTGGGACGCCTTCGTGCAGCGCAGCCCGTCCGCCACCTTCTTCCACCGCGCCGGCTGGCAGCGCGTGATCGAACAGGCCTTCGGCCACAAGACCTGGTTCTTCTACGTCGAACAGAACGGCGAAATCACCGGCGTGCTGTCGCTGGCGCAGATCAGGAGCCGCCTGTTCGGCCACTCGCTGATCTCGCTGCCGTTCTGCGTGTATGGCGGCGTGGCCGCCGAAACGCCCGAGGCGCGCGCCCTGCTGGATGCCGCCGCCGTGGAACTGGCGGCCTCGCTGAAGGTTGGCCACCTCGAATACCACAACGTCGCACCGGCCCACGCAGGCGATGAAAGCTGGCTGGGCAAGGACCTGTACTACACCTTCCGCAAGGCGATCGTTGCGGACGATGAGACCAATATGAACGCCATCCCGCGCAAGCAGCGCGCGATGGTCCGCAAGGGCATCAAGTGCGAGCTGCGCGGCGAAGTGGACGACACCGTCGAGCGCTTCTTTACCGCCTATGCGAACAGCGTGCACCGCCTCGGCACGCCGGTATTCCCGAAAAAGTATTTCGCCCTGCTCAAGGAGGAATTCGGCAACGACTGCGAAGTACGCGTGATCCTGCAGGACGACAGGCTGGTGGCCGGCGTGCTGAGTTTCTTCTTCCGTGATGAAGTGCTGCCCTACTACGGCGGCGGCATGCCGGTCGCGCGCGACGTGGCGGGCAACGACTTCATGTACTGGGACCTGATGCAGGCGTCCGCCGCGAAAGGCTATCGCCTGTTCGACTTCGGCCGCAGCAAGAAGGGGACCGGCGCCTTCGACTTCAAGAAGAACTGGGGCTTTACCGCCCAGCCGCTGCCTTACGAATACAAGCTGTTTGCCTGCGCCGAGCTGCCGGACGTGAACCCGCTGAATCCGAAATACCAGCTCTTCATCAAGATGTGGCGCAAGTTGCCGCTGCCGCTGGCCAACCTGCTCGGTCCGCACATCGTCAAAGACCTGGGGTGAATCGTGGAAGACCTGCTGCTGCTGGTGCACCGTCTCCCTTATCCACCGAATAAGGGAGACAAGATCCGTTCCTGGCATTTGCTGAAGCATCTGGCCAGGCGCTACCGCGTGCACCTGGCCACCTTTGTCGATGACGAAGACGACTGGCAGCACGTGCCGGCGGTGCAGGCGGTGTGCGCCTCCAGCCATGTCGCCCGGCTGAATCCGCGCACCGCCCGCCTGCGCAGCCTGGGCGCGCTGCTGGGCAACCGCGCGCTGTCGCTGGACTACTACCGCGATGCCGGGCTGCGGCGCTGGGTCGCGCAGACCATGCGCGAACGCGGCATTCGCCGCATCGTGGTGTTTTCCTCGCCGATGGCGCAGTATGCCGAGCCGTATGCCGCCGCGCGGCGCGTGGTTGACCTGTGCGACGTCGATTCGGACAAATGGCGCCAGTATGCGGAAAAGAAGTCCTGGCCGGCCAGCATGATCTACAGCTACGAGGCGGACCGCCTGCTGCGCTACGAGCGCCATGTCGCGGCCAGCAGCGATGCTTCGCTGCTGGTGTCCGCGCCGGAAGCGGAGCTGTTCCGCAAGCTGGCGCCGGAAAGCAGCGCGCGCATCGGCTGGTTCAGCAATGGCGTGGACACGGCCTATTTCGCACCGGGCGCCTTCGACAACCCCTACGCGCCGGGCGAACGCGCCATCGTCTTCTGCGGCGCCATGGATTACTGGCCGAACGTGGATGCCGTGCAGTGGTTCGTGCAGCACGTGCTGCCGGCGCTGCAGGGCGTGCGCTTCTACATTGTCGGTGCCCGCCCCGCGCCGGAAGTGCTGGCGCTGGCCGCGGCGGACGTGGTGGTGACCGGCACGGTGCCGGACGTGCGGCCCTATGTGCAGCATGCGGCCCTGTCGGTCGCGCCGCTGCGCATTGCACGCGGCATCCAGAACAAGGTGCTGGAAGCGATGGCCATGGCCAAAACGGTCGTGGTCACGCCGCAGGCACTGGAAGGTATCGACGCGGCCGTCGGCCGTGAACTGCTGCTGGCGTCCGATGCGCCGCAGACGATTGCAGCGATGACGACAGCGCTGGCTGGCCCGCCTGAGGCCTTGTCCGGCATTGGCGCCGCGGCGCGCGCACGGGTGGAAGCAGCCTACAGCTGGGATGCCCGTCTGGCGCCGCTGGACGCACTGATCGACACACCGCCCGGATCTGCCGGCGCGGCCACCGGCGCGGCGCCGCACGCCGCCTCACCTACATGGACTCAGGCATGAATACGCTTCAGACCGACCGTCAATCTGCCGCGGCACCGCACGAAGCAGCGCCCGCTTGCGCAGGCGCTGCCCGACCCGCCGCCGCCGAGAGTGCCGCCGCCACCACGCCGCCGGCCCCGCTAACGCCGGGCCAGCCGGCTGCGCCTGCAGCGTTTGCAGGCGTCCGGAATGCCTTGCTGGTCACGGGCGTGATGCTGCTGCCGATCCTGATTTTCTTCAGCACGGCAGCCACCTTCGTCGCCATCTGGAACAGCTCCGGCACCTACGCCCACGGCTACGTGATCCTGCCCATCAGCCTGTGGCTGATCTGGCGCCGCCGCGCCGAGCTGGCAACCCTGCCGGTCAAGCCATACTGGCCCGGACTGGTCCTGCTGGCGGGCAGCGGCGCGGTCTGGCTGCTGGCCGACCTGGTCGAGGTGCAGACCGTGCGCCAGTATGCCTTTGCGGCCATGCTGCCGCTGACCGTGCTGGCCCTGCTTGGCGTGCGCATTGCGCGCGCCATCAGCTTCCCGCTGGTGTTCATCCTGTTCTCGGTGCCGGTCGGCGACAGCCTGACGCCGCCCCTGATCGACATTACCGCCAACTTCACGATTGACGCGCTGCGCCTGACCGGCATCCCGGTGCTGCGCGACGGGAACAGCTTCAGCATCCCGTCCGGCAACTGGTCGGTGGTGGAAGCATGCAGCGGCCTGCGCTACCTGATTTCCTCGATCACCCTGGGCTGCCTGTATGCCTACCTGACGTACCAAACGCCTTGGCGCCGCGCGCTGTTCATCCTGGCCTCCATCCTGATGCCGATTGCCGCCAATGGCGCGCGGGCCTACATGATCGTGATGATTGGCCATCTGAGCGGCATGCGCCTGGCGGTCGGCGTCGATCACCTGATTTACGGCTGGGTATTCTTCGGCATCGTGGTCATGCTGCTGTTCTGGGTTGGCAGTTTCTGGCGCGAGGAAGAAGCCGGCGTCAGCGCCGCAGACCCCGGACGCAGCGCCGCCGCCAGCTTTGCGCTGCCGGTGCAGCGCATGGCCGCCACGGCCTGTGCGAGCATCGCCATCCTTGGCGCCTGGGCCGCCTACGCCAGCCATCTCGACAACGAGGGCCCGGGACCGGCCGTGAGCCTGCTGGGCTTCCGCCCAGCCGCGCCGGCTGCGGGCAGCTTCACCGACTGGAAGCCGGACTTTCCCGTGCCAAGCGGGCAGCACCGCAGCTTCCACGCCACGGCAACCCTGCCGGTCGGCATTGAAGCCCGCTATTACCGCGACCAGACCGGCGGCGCCAAGCTGATCAGCACGTCGAACCATATGGGCTGGAACTCGCTGGGCCTGCGCGAAGTGTCCACCGTTCAGCGCCGGGAAAGCATCGGCGGCACGTCCATCACGCTGAATGAAACCCTGCTCACGGATGGCGTTGCCGGCCGCCGCATGCTGCTCTGGCACTGGTACTGGATCGGTGGGGAAGTGACTACCAGCAACTACGTTGGAAAATTGCTGCAACTGAAACAGAAATTACTCACAGGTAGCGGGGATGGGGCGGTAGTGATGGTATTCTCACAATATGACGAGAACCCGGACAATGCCCGTGCCGCTCTCAGGGAATTTTTGAGTAGCAACCTCAGCCAGCTGGATAGCGTCCTCTCCAGTAACAAGCGGCCATGAAGTGACGTAGCCATGAATGACATCCCGCTCATCGTCCACCTGATCTACCGCCTCGACTTCGGCGGCCTGGAGTCGCTCATGGTGGAGCGCATCAACCGCATGCCGGCCGAGCGCTACCGCCACGCCGTGGTGTGCCTGACGGGCTTCAATCCGGAGTTCGCGCAAAAGATCGTCAAGCCGGGCGTGCAGATTTACACGCTGGACAAGCAGCCCGGCCTGTCCCTGCACACGCACAGCGCGCTGTGGCGCCTGCTGCGCAAACTGCGGCCGGCGGTGCTGCACAGCTATAACCTGACTGCCATCGAATACGCGCCGGTTGCGCTGCTGGCCGGCGTGCCGGTACGCGTGAATGGCGCGCATGGCCGCGACCACAGCGACCCGCACGGCACCAACCGCAAGCACAATCTGCTGCGCCGCCTGATGCTGCCGTTCTACGATGTGTGCTACGCCAATTCGGCGGCCATGGAAGTGTGGAACCGCGACGTGATCGGCGTGCCGCAACACAAGAGCCGCATGCTGGGCAACGGCATCGACGCGGAGCGCTTCCATCCCCGTGCCGCAGGCGAGGCGCGGCCCTTCTTCGGCGCGGAGGATATCGTGATCGGCACCGTGGGCAGGGTGCAGGATGTAAAGGACCATGCGACGCTGATCGATGCCTTCGCGCTGCTGCGCGAGCGCCAGCCGGCGTTGAAGCAGCGTCTGCGCCTGGCGATTGTCGGCGATGGTCCGCTGCTGGAGCAGATGCGCGCCAGGGCTGCCGCGGCAGGCCTGGGCGATGCCGTGTGGCTGCCCGGCGCCCGCAGCGACGTGCCGGATATACTGCGCAGCTTCGATATCTTTGCCATGTCCTCGATTGCGGAAGGCACGCCCGGCTCGGCGCTGGAAGCGATGGCCAGCGGCCTGCCGGTGGTCGGCACGCGCGTCGGCGGCATTCCCGAAGTGATAGACAACGGCGTGACCGGCACCCTGGTCGCGCCATCCGATGCTGCGGCCATGGCGGCGGCGCTGGAACAATACGTGGCCGCACCGGCACTGGTGCAGGGCCACGGCAACGCAGGGCGCGAAAGGGTGCAGCGCAAGTACGGCATGGCCGCCATGGTGGCGGCCTATCAGGGGCTGTACGACACTCTTTGCGAACGCAAGATCAAAACTAGAAGGGCGGTTCCATCATGTGCGGAATAGTAGGCATCCTGGATGTACGCGGCGGCCGTGTCGTTGACGAGGCGCTGCTGCGCCGCATGAACGACACGCAGCACCACCGCGGTCCGGACGAAGGCGACACCTATATCGAACCCGGCGTCGGCTTCGGCCATCGCCGCCTGTCGGTGATCGACATCGCCATGGGCCAGCAGCCGCTGGGCAACGAAGACGGCAGCGTGATGGTCTGCTACAACGGCGAGATCTACAACTACCGCGAGCTGACCGCGCAGCTGAAAGAGCTGGGCCACACCTTCAAGACCAAAAGCGATACGGAAGTGATCGTGCACGCCTGGGAAGAATGGGGCGAAGCCTGCGTCGATCATTTCCGCGGCATGTTCGCCATCGGCCTGTGGGACCGCAACAAGCAGGTGATGTTCCTGGCGCGCGACCGCCTGGGCGTGAAGCCGCTGTACTACGCGATGACGCCGGACGGCTGGTTCGCCTTCAGTTCCGAGCTGAAGGCGCTGCGCATGCACCCTTCGCTGTCGCACGAGATCGATCCGCGCGCGGTGGAGGACTATTTCGCCTACGGCTATGTGCCGGAACCGAAAACCATCTACAAGGGCGCGCTGAAACTGTCGCCCGGTTTCCGCCTGACGCAGAAAGTTGGCGCGCCGCTGGCCGAGCCGCAGCAGTTCTGGGACGTGCCGTTCAAGCTGCATCACGGCATGACCGAGAGCGATGCGCGCGGCGAGCTGGTGGAGCGCCTGCGCGAAGCGGTGAAGATCCGCCTGGTGGCGGAAGTGCCGCTGGGCGCCTTCCTGTCCGGCGGCGTGGACTCCTCGGCGGTGGTGGCCATGATGGCCGGCCTGTCCGACGGGCCGGTGCACACCTGCTCGATCGCCTTCCAGGACAAGGCTTTCGATGAGTCGGCGTATGCGCAGCAGGTGGCGTCCCAGTACAAGACCGACCACTTCGTGGAAACGGTAAATACCGAGGATTACGGCCTGCTGGATACCCTGGCCGGCCTGTACGACGAACCGTATGCCGACAGCTCGGCCATTCCGACCTACCGCGTATGCCAGCTGGCGCGCCAGCGCGTGACGGTGGCGCTGTCGGGCGACGGCGGCGACGAGAACCTGGCCGGCTACCGCCGCTACCGCTACGCGATGGCCGAAGAGCGCGTGCGCGGCCGTATTCCCGATGGCTTGCGCAAGCCGGTGTTCGGCACGCTCGGCCGGCTGTATCCGAAGGCCGACTGGGCGCCGCGCGTGTTCCGCGCCAAGACCACGTTCGAGGCGCTGTCGCGCGACCTGGTGGAAGGCTATTTCCACGGCGTCTCGATCATGACCGACGCCATGCGCAAGCAGCTGTTCTCGGACCAGTTCCGCAGCAAGCTGCAAGGCTACCGCGCGATCGACGTGATGCGCGGCCATGCGGAGAAATCGCCGACCGACGATCCGCTGTCCATGATCCAGTACCTGGACATGAAAACCTATCTGCCGGGCGACATCCTGACCAAGGTCGATCGCGCCAGCATGGCGCATGCGCTGGAAGTGCGCGTGCCGCTGCTGGACCACAAGCTGGTCGAGTGGATTTCCGGCCTGCCGCCGGACATGAAGCTGAAGGGCGGCGAGGGCAAGTACATTTTCAAGAAATCCATGGAACAGTACCTGCCGGACGATATCCTGTACCGCAAGAAGCAGGGCTTTGCCGTGCCGCTGGCCGGCTGGTTCCGCGGCCCGCTGCGCGAACGCGTGAAGGAGTCGCTGCTGGGACCCAACCTGGCGTCCACCGGCATCTTCAACCAGGCCTTCCTGCAGCAGATGGTGGAGCAGCACCAGTCCGGCCGCCGCGACTACAGCGCGCCGATCTGGACCCTGCTGATGTTTGAAGCCTTCCTGAGAAAAGAGATGCAGGCATGAGTATCCGTATCCTGCACGTGCTGGATCATTCGATTCCGCTGCACAGCGGCTATACCTTCCGCACCCGCTCCATCCTGCAGGAGCAGCGCGCGCTGGGCTGGGAAACCTACCACGTCACCGGTCCGAAGCAGGGCGCCGTCAGGCAGGCGCGCGAAGAGGTGGACGGCCTGGCCTTTTACCGCACCCAGCCGGCGTCGGGCGCCTTTGCCAGGCTGCCGGTGCTGAATCAGCTGGCGGTGATCGACACGCTGGCGGTCCGCCTGCTGGAAGTGGCAAGGGAAGTGAAGCCGGACGTGATCCACGCCCATTCGCCGGCGCTGAACGCCGTGGCTGCGCTGCGCGTCGGCCGCAAGCTGGGGATCCCGGTGGTGTACGAAATCCGCGCCTTCTGGGAGGACGCGGCGGTGGACCACGGCACCAGCAAGGAATGGGGCCTGCGCTACCGCCTCACGCGCGGCATGGAAACCTGGGCGCTGAAGCGCGTCAATGCCGCCACCACCATCTGCGAAGGCCTGCGCAGCGAAATCATCAGCCGCGGCATTCCTTCGCAAAAGGTGGAAGTGATCCCGAACGCGGTGGATATCGGCGACTTCAGCGTCGATGGCGTACGCGACGAAGCGCTGGCCGAACAACTGGGCCTGCAAGGCAAGACGGTGCTGGGTTTCATCGGTTCCTTCTATGCCTATGAAGGGCTGGACATCCTGCTCAACGCGCTGCCGGCCATGCTGGCCAGGCGTCCCGAACTGCGCGTGCTGCTGGTGGGCGGCGGTCCGCAGGACGCAGCCCTGCGCCAGCAGGCGAAAGACCTCGGCGTCGAAAGCTCCGTCATCTTTACCGGCCGCGTGCCGCACAGCGAAGTGCAGCGCTACTACAACCTGGTTGACGTGCTGTGCTATCCGCGCCACAAGATGCGCCTGACCGACCTGGTCACGCCGCTCAAGCCATTGGAGGCGATGGCGCAGGGCCGGCTGATGGTGGCCTCCGATGTCGGCGGCCACAAGGAATTGATCGAGGATGGCCGCACCGGCGTGCTGTTCACGGCCGGCGATGCGCAAGCCCTGGCGGCCAAGGTGCTGGCGCTGCTGGACGCGCCGCAGCAGTGGCCGGCGCTGCGCGCTGCCGGCCGCAATTTTGTCGAGACGGAGCGCAACTGGCGCGCCAGCGTGGCGCGCTACCAGGGCGTGTATGGCGCATTGGCGGGAGCAGGACGGGTATGAAGATCGTCACCTTCACGACGCTGTATCCGAATGCCGAACGCCCCGGCCACGGCATTTTTGTCGAGACGCGCCTGCGCCAGCTGCTGGCCAGCGGCCGCGTCGAGGCGCGCGTCGTCGCCCCCGTGCCGTGGTTCCCCTTCCGCAGCACGCGCTTCGGACGCTACGGTGCATTTGCCCGCGTGCCGGACGCCGAGCAGCGGCACGGCATCCGGATCCTGCATCCGCGCTACCCGCTGCTGCCGAAAATCGGCATGAGCAGTGCGCCGTTCCTGCTGGCGCAGAGCGCCAAGCCGGTCCTGGGCCGCATGCTGGACGAGGGCTACAACTTCGATCTGATCGACGCCCATTATTTCTATCCGGACGGCGTGGCCGCCGTCATGCTGGGCCGGTACTTCAACAAGCCGGTCGCCATCACGGCGCGCGGTTCGGATATCAGCTATCTGCCGAAGTATCTGCTGCCGCGCCGGATGATCCGCTGGGCGGCCGGCCGGGCGGGCAGCCTGATTACCGTCTGCCAGGCGCTGAAGGACGAACTGGTGCAGCTGGGCGTGGACAGCGACCGCATTACGCCGCTGCGCAATGGCGTGGACCTGACGCTGTTCCGCCCCGGCGACCGCGCGCAGCAGCGCGCCAAGCTGCGCTGCAACGGCTTCACGCTGGCCAGCGTGGGCAACCTGGTGCCGCTGAAGGGGCACGACCTGGTGATCGGCGCCTTGCCGTCGCTGCCGGATGTGCAGCTGCTGGTGGCGGGCCATGGACCGGAACGCGGCGCCCTGGAGGCGCTGGCTGCCTCCCTGGGCGTGGCATCGCGCGTGCGCTTCCTGGGCGCCTTGCCGCAGGCGGAACTGCCGACCGTGTACGGCGCGGCGGATGCGCTGGTGCTGGCGTCGAGCCGGGAAGGCTGGGCCAATGTCCTGCTGGAGGCAATGGCCTGCGGCACGCCGGCCATTGCCAGCCGCGTCTGGGGTACGCCGGAAGTCGTGGCCGAACCGGCGGCCGGCCTGCTGATGTCGGAACGCAGTACGCGCGGCGTGATCGAGGCGGTCGAAGCCTTGCGCTCCGCCGCGCCGGAACGCAGCGCCACGCGCCGCTACGCCGAGCAGTTCAGCTGGGACGCCACCACCGCCGGGCAGCTGCGCGTGTTTGACGCCATGCTGGGACAGAACGCCTTTCAAGGCCAGCGAGTAGCCCTATGAGAGATATTGTCATCACGCTGATCGTCATCGCGTCGCTGCCGCTGATTCTGCGGCGTCCGATTTTCGGCGCGGTCATGTGGATCTGGATCAGCGTGATGAATCCGCACACCCAGGGCTGGGGGTTCGCACGCACGATGCCGTTTGCCGCCGTTATTGCGGCCGTGGCGATTATCTCCGTGGTGATCAACAAGGAGAAATTCAGGCTGCCCAAGAGCGCGGTGGTTGTCGCCTTCATCCTGTTCGCGGTGTGGCCGTCAATTACAGCGCCGTTTTCGATCAATGAGCTCGACTACGAGCTATGGTCGCGCTGGAACAAGATCGCCCTGATGAACCTGGTCGTATTGATGGTGATGCGCAGCCGGCAGGACATCGAGTGGGTCATCTGGAGTATCGTCGTTTCCCTCGGCTTTTACGGAACCAAAGGCGGCCTGTTTACCCTGATGACCGGCGGTAACTACCGCGTCTGGGGACCGATCGGCACCTTCATCGACGGGAACAACGAAATGGCGCTGGCGCTGGTGGTGGTGATACCGTTGATCGTGTACCTGCGCCAGGTTGCCACCCACAAGTGGGCGCGCCGGGGCTTGCTGGCCATGGCCGTTCTGTGCGCCGTAGCGGCGATGGGCTCGTATTCACGCGGTGCGCTGCTGGCGATTGGCGCCATGGGCGGCTTCCTCTGGCTGAAGAGTCCACAGAAGGTGAAAATGGGCCTGGTGATTGTGGTGCTTGCGCCGCTGATGGTGCTGATGATGCCGAGCCAGTGGCACGAGCGCATGGACACCATTTCCACCTACGAGCAGGATGCCTCGGCCATGGGACGGATCAACGCCTGGTACATGGCCTTCAATCTCGCCAACGACCGTCCGTTCGGCGGCGGATTCAATATCTACGACAGGCATGTCTTCGGCCTGTACGCGCCGGATCCAAGCGACGTGCACGCCGCGCACAGTATTTATTTCCAGGTGCTGGGCGAGCATGGATGGCTCGGTCTCTTCCTGTACCTGATACTGGCCATGTTGACCTGGCGCTCGGCCAGCTGGGTATCGCGGCATACGAAGGACGATCCCGAGCTGAGTTGGGCGCACCAGCTGGTGCCCATGCTGAAGGTGTCGATTATTGGCTTTGCCGTGGGCGGCGCTTTCCTCAGCCTGCTGTATTTCGATGTTCCTTACTTCGTGATGGCGCTGGTGGTGGCGACGCGCCAGCTGGTCGAGCGGCGCCTTGCCGAACGGCGCCGCGAAGCGGCGAATCCGTCTGCGCTGGAAGAGGCGCCTAAAAGTGCCGCATAAGCCATAAGGACACCATGCAGATTATCTCCACGCCGGCCGCCTTGCCGGGCAAGATGTTGATGCGCCTGTTCTCGCCGGGAGGCAGCAGGGGCTTGTCGATCCTGATCTACCACCGCGTGCTGCCGCGGCGCGACCAGATCTTCCCCGGCGAAGTGGACCGCAGCGATTTTGCACGGCATCTGAAGCTGCTGAAGGCATGCTGCAATGTGCTGCCGCTGCTGGACGCCATCCGCCTGGCGCGCGCCGGCAGGCTGCCGCCGCGCGCGGCCTGCATCACCTTTGACGACGGCTATGCCGACAATGCCGAAGTGGCCCTGCCCGTCCTGCAGCAGGCCGGCCTGCACGCCACCTTCTTCATCGCCACCTCCTTCCTGAATGGCGGCCGGATGTGGAACGACACGGTGATCGAAGCAGTCCGCCGCGCTCCGTCGGACGAACTCGATGCGAGCGCGCTCGGCCTGGGCCGGCATTCGCTGCGCTCGATGGACGAACGGCGCGAGGCAATCGAAGCCATCATCGGACAGCTGAAGTATCTGCCGATGGAGCAACGCCAGCAGCAGGTGAACCAGCTGGCGCAGCTGGTTGGCGTGCCGCTGGCAAACGACCTGATGATGAACGACGGGCAGGTGCTGCGCCTGCATCGCGCCGGCATGGGCATTGGCGCCCACACGATGACGCATCCGATCCTGGCGCGTCTGCCGCAGGATGAGGCGCGTGCCGAAATCGCCGGCGGCAAGGCGCAGCTGGAACAGCTGATCGGCGAGCCGGTGCGCCTGTTCGCCTACCCGAACGGCAAGCCGGACAAGGACTACCAGGCTGCACACGTGCAGCTGGTGCGCGAGCTGGGCTTCGAGGCGGCAGTATCGACCGCGTGGGGCGCACACGATGCGGGCCAGACCGACTACTTCCAGCTGCCGCGCTTCACGCCGTGGGACAAGGGACAACTGCGCTTCATGCTGCGCATGGCGCGCAACCTGACCGTGGCGGCGGCGCGCGCTTAAACGCTGCCGCCCTTGTTGTTGCGCAGGCGCGTCAGCAGCGCTTCGGTCTGCTCGTTCAGCGGCAGGCCGTGACGGCGCAGCAGCTGGATGTGCAGCACCATATTTTCCAGCACCAGCTTGGCCGCCACCGCCAGCAGCGTGATGCGGCGGTCCTCTTCGCTAAAGCTTTCCATCGCGTCGGCCATCTCGCACAGGTGGCCGGCAACCAGGCTGCGCAATTCCTCTTCCCCGAACGGCAGATCGGCAAAATCGATCGGATCTTCCTGCTCCACTTCCTGCATCAGCACTTCCAGATCCTGCTGGGTAATCGGCATGGTGGCTCCAGTGGTTCGCCCGGTTTCATTCTAGCGCTAGAATTGGGGATATGGCGCAGATCATCTTTACCCAGCAGCTGGCCCGCTTTCTGCCCGTGCCCACGGTGGACACGCAGGCGGCCACCCTGCGCGCCGCGCTCGACGGCGCCTTCGCCGGCAATGCCCGTCTCGGCGCCTACGTGCTGGATGACCAGGGCCACCTGCGCGAAAACGTGGTGATCTTCATCGACGGCAAACGCTGCCTGGATCGCATCAGGCTAAACGACCCGCTGCGGACCGATTCGAAAATCTACGTCTTGCAGGCACTTTCAGGAGGCTGACATGGCAGAGCGTGCGTATGTAGCGACCCGCAAGGGATTGTTTGAACTGGCGAAGCACAACGGCGCCTGGGCCATCGCGGACAAGCACTTCTACGGCGATCCGCTGTCCATGGTGCTGCACGATAAACGCGACGGCGCCACCTACGCCGCGCTGAACCTGGGCCACTTCGGCGCCAAGCTGCACCGGCGCGACGCCGGCCGCAGCGCGTGGAAGGAGATCGGCGTGCCGGTATATCCGCCCAAGCCGGAGAACAGCGAAGACAAGACCGACTGGGCGCTCAAGCAGATCTGGTCGCTGGAAGCGGGCGGGGCGGACCAGCCGGGCGTGCTGTGGGCCGGCACCTTGCCCGGTGGCCTGTTCCGCTCCGCCGACCGGGGCGAGAGCTGGCAGCTGGTGGAGCCCTTGTGGAATGCCGGCGAGCGTCCGCAGTGGATGGGCGGCGGCTACGAGACGCCCGGCATCCACAGCATTTGCGTTGACCCGCGCGACAGCGATTCGATCCTGGTCGGCGTATCCGTCGGCGGCGCCTGGCAGACCAGGGATGGCGGCAGGAACTGGGCGCTGAGCACGCGGGGCATGGCGGCGCGCTACATGCCGCCCGAGATGCAGGACATGGGCAACGCCCAGGACCCGCACCGCATCGTGCGCAGCGCCGGCGATCCGGACGTGCTGTGGTGCCAGCACCATTCCGGCATCTGGCGTTCGACCGACAACGCGCAGACCTGGTCGGAAGTGCAGGCGCCCCTGTCCAGCTTTGGTTTCGCGGTAACCGTGCATCCGCGCGATGGCCGCACGGCGTGGTTCGCGCCGGCCGTGGCCGACCAGCAGCGCGTGCCGGTGGATGCAGCGCTGGCCGTCAACCGCACGCAGGACGGCGGCGCCAGCTTTGCCGTGCTGCGCGACGGCATGCCGCAGGATCACTGCTACGACCTGGTGTACCGGCATGGCCTGGAAGTGGCGGAGGATGGCAAAACGCTGCTGATGGCTTCCACCACCGGCGGCTGCTGGCTGTCCGAAGATGGCGGCGAACACTGGCAGACCATTTCCACCTCGCTGCCGCCCGCCTACGCGGTGCGTTTCGCCTGAGCTGCGCAGCTACGCTGCGAAGTAGCCGAGGAACATCTCGACGGCGGTGGTGATGACTGCCGCCTCCTGCGCCTCGTCCAGCGCCGGCTGGCCCATGGCCACCTGCGGCCAGAACGCAAAACTCTTCAGCTGTCCCTGCAGCGTCATGGCCATGAAGGCCGGGTCGCCGGCCTTCAGCTTGCCGTCCGCCTGGGCGGCGCGCACGAAGACGGACACGCCTTCTTCCTTGCTGCTCAACCTGGCCACCATGTCCTGCGCCCGCTGCGGCGTGTGGATTGCTTCCGCAATCGCCACCCGCGCCAGGTCGAGGAAGTAGGGGTCGCGCAGCAGCAGCATTTTCTGCCGCATCAGTTCCAGCAGCTGCGCCCGCAGCGGCTGCTGCGGACGGTAGCCGATCGCGTTCACCGCCGCGCTGCAATTCCACAGCTCCAGCAGGATCTGCTCGAACAGGTCGTCCTTGGAAGGGAAGTGGTTATACACCGTGCGCTTGGAAACGCCGGCGGCGGCCGCGATGCGGTCCATGCTGGTCGCCTCGAAGCCGCTGCTGCGGAATTCCTGCAGCGCGGCCTGCACAATGGCCGCGCGTTTGCGGTCGGTGAGTTTTTCGTTCATGGAATAATTTTACACCGGGTAGTTTACTTTTCCCAAAACAGAAACTACACTGTGTAGTGTACTTTCCACATTCCGGAGCGTCCACCATGTCCAGCCTTACCCTGAAACGAGCAGCCACCCCCAGCATGCCTTCCCTGCGCAGCGGGCGCAAATTCCGCAACGCCGCCCGCCTGCGCCGGATGGGCCTGGGGCAGACCCTGAAAATCATGTGGAAGGTCCTGTTCGACAAGCCGGACGATACGGCACCGCGCTACGAAATCGCCGTGCGAGCGCTCACTAACGCTGAATTGCTGGCAGCGCCGGACAACACGATCTACCGCCTCGGCCACTCGACCGTGCTGCTCAAGCTGAACAAGGAGTTCTGGCTGACCGATCCCGTGTTTTCCGAACGTGCCTCGCCGGTGCAATGGGCCGGTCCGGCCCGTTTCCACCCGACGCCGATCGGCATCGACGAGCTGCCGCCGATCCGCGGCGTGATCCTGTCCCACAACCACTACGACCACCTGGACTATGCCGCCGTGCGCAAGCTGGCGGCCAGGACCGACTACTTCATCACGCCGCTGGGCGTGGGCGACACCCTGCTCAAATGGGGCGTGCCGGCCGAGAAGGTGCGCCAGCTGGACTGGTGGCAGAGCACGGTTGCCGGCGGCATCGGCCTGACCGCCACCCCGGCCCAGCACTTCTCCGGCCGCACGCCCTTCGACGGCAATGAAACCCTGTGGGCCTCCTGGGTGATCGATACCGGCGCTTACCGCATCTTTTTCAGCGGCGACTCGGGCTACTTCAAGGGCTTCAAGGAAATCGGCGAGCAGTACGGCCCCTTCGACCTGACGCTGATGGAAACCGGCGCCTACGATCCGATGTGGCCGGACGTGCACATGCAGCCGGAGGAAACCCTGCAGGCCCACATCGACCTGCGCGGCCAGGTCATGCTGCCGATCCACAACGGCACCTTCGACCTGGCCCTGCACAGCTGGCAGGACCCGTTCGAGCGCATCACGGAACTGGCCGCCCAGCGCAAGCAGACGCTGGCCACGCCCGCCATCGGTGAAGCCCTGAGCCTGGTGCAACCGGACGCTACCAACCCCTGGTGGCGCGGCCACGAATAGCCCGCTAGAATGGCTCGCATACTTACTTTTTTGCTAATCATGCGCGCCACTCTCCTGTCCTTGCCCCTGCTGGTGTTCCCTTTGCTGGCCGCGCCTGCCTGGGCAGACAGCGGCCGCGCCGCCGATCCGGCCCGCACGAAAGCCATTACCGCCGATCTCAGCAGCTGCCCCAAGCCGGTATGGCCGCAGGAGTCGCTGCGCCGCGAGGAGACCGGCGCCGTCATCCTGGCGTTCCTGATCGGGCTGGATGGCACGGTGCTGGAGTCGAAGGTGGACAAGTCCAGTGGCCACCCGCTGCTGGACCTGGCGGCGCGCGACGGCTTGCAGAAGTGCAGGTTCACGCCGCCGGCACAGGTCGGCCGCAGCGTGCCGCAGTGGACCAGGATGCAGTATGTCTGGACCCTGGCGCCGGACAGCCCGGAACAGAAAGCCGCCGAGCGCGCGAAGATCCTGGCCGACGCGGAAACGGGCAAGCCCGATGCGCAATTCAAGGCAGCCGGCCTGCACCTGAATGCTGAACCGAAGGACCGCGAGCAGGGCATGGCCCTGCTGCGCAAGGCTGCCGATCAGGGCCATGCCCGCGCCCAGGAATACCTGGCTTACCTGCTGATGGCCAGCGATCCTGCCGAAGCAGAGTCATGGGAACGCAAGGCGGCGGAACAGGGCGGCGCCAGCGCGCAGTTCGGCCTGGCGATGCTGATGCTGCGCCAGGATATGCCGAACGAATACCGCGACTGGCTAAGCAAGTCGGTGGCGCAGGACTTTGCTCCGGCCCAGACCCAGATGGCGCGCACCCTGCTGCAGGAAGCGGACGTGGAGGGCGCAGTGAGCCTGCTGCAGGCGGCAGCGGCCAAGCAGGAGCGCGGTGCGCAATTCCTGCTTGGCCAGTGCTATGAAAAAGGCCAGGGCGTACCGCAGGACAGCAGCAAAGCGCTCGAACTGTACCAGCGCGCAGCCGCTGGCGGCGTCACGCCGGCGCAAGCTGCGCTGGTGCGTCTGCGCAGCGCGCAATAAACGCGCCCGTGAAGAAACGGGAAACGGAAATCAGGCTTCCACGTTAATCAGCTTGCCGATGGTTTGCCCTAGCGTGTTAACGGTGGGCGGCTTGGCTTGCAGATTCTGCGGAACCGGAATATCGATAGCGCGGTCGAGACGCGGCGCAGTGGGAAGAGGGGTGGCAGCGGCCTGGGCACGGTTGCTGTCGCGCCGGGAGCGCGTCAGCGTTTCGTTTTCCTGCTCCAGCTGGGTACGGCTGGCGCTCAGCCGGTCTTCATCGCGCGCCACCTGGGCGCGGCTTTCCTGCACCTTGCGCTCGGCAAGGGCGACGGCATTCTGCAAAGAGTTGACGGAAGTTAGAGCAACCACAATCTCACCCTGAAAGTTACCTTTCGCTTAGGCACCACAGTAAGGGTAGGTGATATTTGTTGTGTTTGCAACAAAAAATGGGGCAACACGGCCTTGGACTCCGCGTTGCCCCGAGGGGGTGCTACAAAGGAACAGAAAGCTTTAGAAGCGGAACATCACTGAAGCTTCCCATGTACGTCCGAACAGCGGACGGGCATTGATCGGGCCGCTATTGCCGGTGGTCAGGCGCGAGTTGCCTTCCGTCAGGCCCAGCTCGTTCGACAGGTTGCTGCCGGACAGGCGCACCTCGATCTTCTCGCCGATCGTGAACAGCGCGCCCAGGTCATAGGTCTTGTACGAAGGCAGGTATTGCAGGTTGGCCTGGTCCGCCCAGCGGTCGCCGACGTGGGTGTAGGCGCCGTACAGTTTCACGGCATTGCCGTCACCCAGCGGGATGCGGTAGCTTGGCGTGAAGCGGTATTGCAGCTTCGGCTGGCGCTGCACTTTTTTGCCGGAGGTGGCCGGATTGTCCTTGTATTTCGAGTCCTGGTAATCGCCGCTCAGCGCCAGGGTCAGGTCGCGGATCGGACGCAGCGACAGTTCCCATTCCACGCCGTCGCCTTTCGAGCCGGAGACCGAATTCAGGATCGTGCCGTCGGTCAGGATCTGCTGGAAGGCGATGCCTTCGAAGTCGGTGTGGAAGTAGTTGACGTAGGCGCTGTACAGCTGGCCTGCGGTCTTGAAGCCGACTTCATACTGCTTGATTTTCGGCGTCGGCAGGAAGCCGCGGTCGTCCACCTTGGCCTGGCTGCCGGCGTTGCGCAGGTCGTCGAAGGAGACGAAGGTGTGGCCCTGGTTGGCGCGCGCAAACACGCTCATGTTCGAAGTCAGCTTGTAGTTGCCGCCCAGCGTGAAGGAATTCGCCGAATCGGTGCGGCTCAGCGAGGTGTTGGCGCCGGTCGGCATCGAGGTATTGTTGTTGTACACGGTCAGCGGATTGTTGTCCGTATCGCCCGAGCTCAGGTTGGACACGGTGGCATCCAGCTTCTGGCGCTCGCGGCGCACGCCGCCATCGACCTTGATGCGGTCGTTGACCTTCCATTCGTTGGAAATGAAGAAGGCGGTATTGCTGCCGTCGTAGGACGCGATGGGCGCATAGGTCACGCCGCCATCCTTGCCGTTCTGCGAGACGATCACGCCGTTGTTCAGCTTCACATTGATCAGGCGTGCGTTCGGCACGGCTGTCATCAGGTAGCTGTTACCGAGGTACCACACGTCATCCGAGGAATAGTTGGCGAAGTAGCCGCCCACGGTTACCGTGTTGTCCTTCATCCACTCCTTGCTGACGCGCAGTTCGTCGGTAAAGGATTTCAGTTTTTTCTCCACTGCCCACAGGCCGGCCTGCACCACCTGCTGGTCGCCGGAAACCGGCGAGCCGTCCAGGTAGCTTGCGCTGGCTGCCGTGCCGCCGTTGGCCGACAGCGCTGCAGCGTTGTAGTCGGACATCTTCAGCGGGTTATTACCCGTGAACATGGCGATGGTGTTCAGGTCGCCGTCGAAGTAGTTGAACTTGTTCGACACGTCCCAGCCCTGGTAGCTCTGCTCGAACTCGGCGCCGAACACGGTCGATTTCAGGCCGCGGCCATCGCCGAGGTCGAAGTTCAGCGTACGGCCCGGCGCGGCTTCCACGGTGAAGCGGCGCATTTCACGGCTCATCAGCGTGCCTTTCAGCGGATCGAAGCCGGGGAATTCGGAAATCGTGCGGCCTTCATTGCTGGAGATCAGCGGCACGCCGGTGTAGAAGGCGTTCTTGTCGTCGGTGCGGCGGGCATACACGGTCAGCTCGCCCTGATCCAGTTTTTTGGTCAGGGTGGCGGTGATCTGGCCGCCCTTGTCGGACGGGAAGCCGGCATCGCGCACGCCGTTCGTGTTGCGGTAGAAGCCGCCGATGGTGCCGTACCAGCCTTCGGCGATCTTGCCGCCGTAGAACAGATCGACGCGGCGCAGTTCGCCGGTGCCGGTGGTGAAGCGGATCGAGCCTTCCGGCGTGTCCGTGCCCTTCTTCAGGATGAAGTTCATGGTCGCGCCAGGCTGGCCGCTGGAGTAGATGGTGCTTGGGCCGCCGCGCAGCACTTCCACCCGCTCGATGGTGTCATCCAGGCGGAAGGCCGAGGAGCCCTCGAAGAAGGACAGGGTCGGCACCGGATACACTGGGTTGCCCTGCATTTGCACGGAAACGAAAGGCGAGTCCGATCCCGACGGGAAGCCGCGCACCTCGATATTCGCACCGGACTGGCCGCCGGTGGCTTCAGCGTATACGCCCGGCACCAGCTTCAGCACGTCGGCGGTGCTGGACGGGGACGCCGCTTTCAGCTGCTCTTCGTTGGCAGTCGTGATCGAAAACGCGGAATCCAGCTTGCGCACGCCGCGCGAGGCGGCCACACCGGTCACCACCACCTGCTGGATTTCCGACTGCACTTCCTTGCTCTGGATGGCGGACTGGGTTTCGGCCTGTGCTTCAGCCTGGCCTTCAGGGGCAGGACTGGCGGCCTGGGCCTGGCTGACGAGGGTGAGCACGGCCAGGGATATCGAGGATAACAACAGCTTCTGTTGTGGGGTTTTCATGTGGTGTCTCTTCTTTCAATGTTATGTATTCGGCTCCAAGGCATGGTCATTGAACCAACAAATGATATCGATGTCAATCAAAATGATATCGATGTCATTTTTTCGCACAAGCGGAAATCCGGCGCGAAAAACCTGTCATAATGCACTCGCCCAAATGTTTCCTATCTGAGTGATTGATGGCTGTTAATAAAACTATGGAAGATCTCGCCAAGCTGGCAGGGGTCTCGAAAATCACCGTTTCGCGTGCCTTGCGCGACAGTCCGCTCGTGACGGAGGAAACCCGGCAGAAGATTCGCGCCATCGCCGAGGCCCAGGGTTACCGCTTCAATATCAGCGCGCGCAACCTGCGCATGGGGCGCTCCTACTCGGTGGCGGTGGTGGTGGAAATGACGCCCGAAAAGGGGCGGCCGATGTCCGACCCGTATCCGATGGAATTGCTGGGCGGCATCACGCAGGAGCTGACCACGGCCGGCTACAGTGTGGTGCTGACCTCGAAGCAGTTGCTGGACACGGCGCCGGTGCAGGGCGCCGACGGCCTGATCCTGCTGGGCCAGGGTTCGCACGGCGTGGCCGTGAAGACCCTGCAGAAAGCAAATTTGCCGCTGGTGGTGTGGGGCGCGCCGGAGCCGGGTTCGGACACCATCGTGGTCGGCAGCGACAACCGCAAGGGCGGCGTCAGCGTGGCGCACCGCTTCATCGAGCTAGGCCGCAAGAAGCTGGTCTTCCTCGGCGACGTGGACCACGCGGAAGTACAGGAACGCTGCGCCGGCTTTATCGATGCGATGAGCGGGCAGGGCACGGTACACATCATCCGTCCCAAGGCGTTCACGTTTGAAGCCGGCTTCGACTGTATTTCGTCGCTGCTGAAGAAGAAGGGCCAGGCCTTCGACGGCGTGTTTGCCGCCAGCGACCTGCTGGCGATGGGCGCGATCCGGGCGCTGGCCGAGCGTAACCTGCGGGTGCCGGAAATCGTTTCCGTCATCGGCTACGACGACACGCCGGGCGCGGCCAGCTTCGTGCCGCCGCTGACCAGCGTGCACCAGTACCTGCGCGACGGCGGTGTGCTGTTGGCGCGCAAGATGCTGGACCTGATGAACGGCCAGCCGGTAACGTCCGAGACGCTGCCGACCACGCTGACCGTGCGGCAGACCTGAAGCAAACCTGATTTCCTGTTGAAAGTAATTGAGATAACGGCACGCGGCGAATCCAAACCGGTTTGAATCGCGTAAAAGGACGAAGATGCAACATACCTACCCACTCGACGCCTGGTGTATCCGCGAAACCGCCTTCGATACGGCCTCGAATTTCCTGGACGAGACCCTGTTCGCCCTCGGCAACGGCTACATCGGCCTGCGCGGCACGCTGGAAGAGGGCTATGGCGGCCCGGCGGGCACCTCGCTGGACGGCAGCTACCTGAACGGCTTCTACGAGTCCGAGCCGATCACCTATCCGGAAGCGGCGTACGCACTGGCAAAGACCAACCAGTTCATGCTGAACGTGCCGAACGCCAAGGGCGTGGCGCTGTGGCTGGAGGACGAACGCTTCGACATGCTGAGCGGCACGGTGGAGAACTACGAGCGCAAGCTGGACTTCCGCACCGGCGTGCTGGAACGTTCGCTGGTGTGGACGTCGCCGCAGGGCCGCCGTGCAGCGATCTATTCGCGCCGCCTGGTCAGCTTCGCCAACAAGCATCTGTTCGCGACCGAATTTGCCGTCACGCCGCTGAATTTCTCGGGCAGCGTGAAGCTGGTATCGACCATCGATGGCGCGGTAAGGAACCAGGAGGCGGGCGACGATCCGCGCGTGGGCTCGGCCGTATCCGGTCCGGTGCTGCACCTGCTGTCTGCCGGCCTGGAGCCGCATTACAGCGCGCTGGTGCAGCGCACGCACAACAGCGGCTTCACGCTGGTGTCGGCCGCGCTGACCGATGTGAGCGCGCCGCATGAGCATGGCGTGGCGCAGGACGAGCTGCGTCTGGAGCAGATCTACGTGCTGCCGGCGCAGCAGGGCGCCGAGATCCGCCTGTGCAAATTCGGCAGCTACTACAGCTCGCGCGATTACGCGGAAGGCGAACTGGCGCAGCGCAGCCGGGATACGCTGAACGCTGCGCGCGCCGCGGGCTTCGATGCACTGGCTGCGGAACAGGCGGCGTACCTGAACGACTTCTGGGCGCAGGCCGACGTGGAAATCGCCGGCGACGACGCGCTCCAGCAAGGCATCCGCTTCAACCAGTTCCACCTGCTGCAATCGGTGGGCCGCGACGGCAAGACGAATATCTCGGCCAAAGGCGTCACCGGCGAAGGCTACGAAGGCCACTACTTCTGGGACACCGAGATCTACATCTTTCCCTTCTTCCTGTACAACAAGCCGGAGATCGCGCGCAAGCTGCTGGAATACCGCTGGGCCGGCCTGCCGTTCGCACGCGAACGCGCCCGCCAGATGTCGCACGCGAAAGGCGCGCTCTACCCGTGGCGCACCATTGCCGGCGAAGAGTGCTCCGCCTACTTCCCGGCCGGTACCGCGCAGTACCACATCAACGCCGACATCGCCTATTCCATCAAGCTGTACATGGACGCCACCGGCGACGATGCCTATCTGCTGCAATACGGCGCCGAGATCGTGATGGAAACCGCGCGCATCTGGACCGGCATCGGCAGCTATAACCGCGACGGCAAATTCGTCATCAACGAAGTCACCGGCCCGGACGAATACACCGCGCTGGTGAACAACAACTACTACACCAACGCGATGGCGCAGATGCACCTGAACTTCGCCGCGTCCATCGCCGAGCGCTTGTCGGGGTCGTACCCCGACGAATTCAGCCGTATCGCGGCTGCGGTGCAGCTGGATGCCGGCGAGCCTGCCGCATGGCGCCGCGCGGCGGACCTGATGCTGCTGCCTTACGACGCAGCGCTGCAGATCCACGAGCAGGACGATTCCTTCCTGTCCAAGAAGGTATGGGACTTCGCCAACACGCCCAAGGAAAACTATCCGCTGCTGCTGAACTACCACCCGATGGTGATCTACCGCCACCAGGTGTGCAAGCAGGCGGACGTGGTGCTGGCGCTGCTGCTCCTGAGCGACCAGTTCACGCTGGAAGACAAGAAGCGCGACTTCGACTACTACGAGGCGGTGACCACCCACGATTCCTCGCTGTCGTCCTGCATCTTCAGCATCATCGCTTCCGAAGTGGGCTATCACGACAAGGCCTACGACTACTTCATGGAAACCGCGCGCCTGGACCTGGATGACACGCACGGCAATACGCACTACGGCATCCACACGGCTGCCATGGCCGGCACCTGGATGGGCGTGGCCTACGGCTTCGCCGGCATGCGCGTGGTGGAGGGCGAGGTGAGCTTCGCACCGGCGCTGCCGAAACAGTGGCAGCACTACCAGTTCCGGATCCATCTGCACGGCTGCCTGCTGCAGGTACGCATCAGTGCGGGCAAGACCGAATACAAGCTGCTGCACGGCGACGTGCTGGCCTTTACCCACCGCGGCAACCGTGTCGAAGTCAGCGCCGCGTCGCCGATCAAGGAGCTGCCATGAGCGCCGTTGCTTCCCGCTTCAAAGCCGTCATCTTCGACCTGGATGGCGTGATTACTGACACCGCCCGCTACCACTACCTGGCCTGGAAGCGCCTGGCCGAATCGCAGGCGGTGCATTTCGACGAAGCCTTCAACGAGCACCTGAAAGGCATCGACCGTATGGGTTCGCTGGAGCTGATCCTGACTTCTGCGCCGCGCCACTACACGCAGGAAGAGAAGCTGGCGCTGGCCGACGAAAAGAATGAGCACTACAAGCAGCTGATCGCCACCATGTCGCCGGCCGACCTGCTGCCGGGCGCCGTCGCGGCGCTGGACGCATGCCGCGCGGCGGGGCTGAAGATCGGCCTGGCTTCCGTCAGCAAGAACGCCTTCTCGGTGCTGGCCATGCTGGGCATCACCGACAAATTCGACTACGTGGTCGATGCCGACAGGATCGCGCGCGGCAAGCCCGATCCGGAAATCTTCCTGAAGGCAGCGTCCGAACTGGGGGTGGCGCCGGAGGACTGCCTGGGCGTGGAGGATGCGGTGGCCGGGGTGGCGTCGATCAAGTCCGCCGGCATGTATGCGCTGGGGATAGGCGACCCCGCCGTGTTGCGGCAAGCAGACAAGGTGATCCCCAGCCTCGCCCAATTTTCGCTGTAAATCCATAACAATAATAACGATGGAGACATGAATGAAAAACCAGCGCGTCCTGTACATCCTGTTCCTGATCTACTTCACCTTCGCGATTCTGCTGAACAGCGTGGGTACGGTGATCCTGCAGGTCATCAGCAACTATGAGGTCAGCAAGTCGGCCGCCAGCGTGCTGGAAGGCTTCAAGGACCTGCCGATTGCGGTAGTGTCCTTCCTTGTCGCCTCCTTCCTGCCGCGCCTGGGCTACAAGAAGGCGATGCTGGCCGGCCTCGCCATCGTCACCTGCGGCTGCCTCGCCATGCCGCTGGCGCCCGGCTTCCTGACGACCAAGATGCTGTTCCTGTCGGTGGGCGTCTCGTTTGCGCTGGTGAAGGTGTCCGTGTATTCCACGCTGGGCCTGATCGCCCAGGACCGTCGCCAGCATGCGGGCATCATGAATACGCTGGAAGGCTTCTTCATGGTCGGCGTGCTGTGCGCCTACTGGGTGTTCAGCTTCTTCATCGATTCGGACAATCCGAAATCGCAAAGCTGGCTGCATGTGTACTGGGTACTGGCCGCCCTGTGCGTGCTGACCTTCCTGCTGCTGCTGGCCACCGAGTTCGACGAGCACCTGGCCGCGGCGCCCGAGCAGCGCAGCCTGTCGCAGGATTTTACGGCCATGCTCAAGCTGTTCTTCAAGCCGCTGGTGTGCGTGTTCATCATCACCGCCTTCCTGTACGTGCTGATCGAGCAGAGCGTAGGCACCTGGCTGCCGACCTTCAACAACGAAATCCTGAAGCTGCCTGCAGCGATGAGCGTGCAGGTCACCTCGATCTTTGCGGCCTGCCTGGCACTGGGGCGCCTGTCGGCCGGCGTACTGATGCGCCGCATGAACTGGTATCCGGTGATGAACGGTTGCCTGCTGGGCATGGGCGTGATCGTGCTGGTCGCGCTGCCGCTGACGCACGATGTGGCGCTTGATCCGAATGTCAGCTGGGGCACGGCGCCGCTGGCCGCTTTCCTGTTCCCCCTGATTGGCCTGTTCATGGCGCCGGTTTATCCCGGCATCAATTCCGTGATGCTCAGCTCCCTGCCCAAGCACCAGCACTCGGCGATGACCGGCCTGCTGGTGATCTTCTCCGCGCTGGGCGGTACCACGGGTTCGCTGATCACCGGCTATGTATTCGGCGCGTTTAGCGGACATACCGCCTTCTATCTGACGCTGGTGCCGATCAGCGTGGTACTGGTGACGCTGTACTTCTTCAAGCGCGCGGTGGATGGCACGGACGATGGGTTGAAGGCGTCCGCTATAATTTCTGGATGAATCTCAAGCGCCTGGCCGATCAACTCGGCATGTCCAAGACGACCGTCAGCCGTGCGCTGAACGGGTATCCCGAGGTCAGTCCCGTTACGCGCGAGCGGGTGATGAAGGCGGCGCAGGAGGCGGGCTACCAGCCAAATCCAATGGCGCGCAGCCTGGCGGTCGGGCGCAGCAATGTGCTGGGCATTATCTATCCGCTGCTGCCGGCGGACCTGGGCGATGCAATGTTCCTGGATGTGGTGGGCGGCATGTCCGAAGCGCTGGAAGCGCGCAGGATGAACCTGATCATTGCGCCCGTGTCGCCATCCAACGAAATGCCTTCGTATGAGCAAATGGTGCGCGGCAAGCGCGTCGATGGGCTGGTGGTGAGCCGGACCCTGGTGCACGATCCGCGCATTGCCTACCTGGCGCAGGCCGGCTTCCCCTTTATTGCGCATGGCCGCACGGCGCTGGATGCGCCCTATGCGTGGTTCGATTACGACAATGAGGCGGGCATTCGCATGGCGGTGGAGAGGCTGCTGGCGCTGGGGCATCAGCGCATTGCCATGATCAGCGCACCGCTGCGGATGAACTTTGCGGCCCAGCGCCGTTCGAGCTTCCTGTCTGCCCTGTCCGCTGCCGGTCTGGCCTGCGATCCGCGCTGGCTGGCGGAGGACAGTATCGACCGCCGCAGCGGCTACACGGCCATGCAGCAGCTGCTGGCCAGCAGCCCGCGCCCCACAGCCGTGATCGTGGACAACCACCTGGCCGGTGTCGGCGCCGTGCGCGCCCTGATGGATGCCGGCGTGCGCATCGGTGAGGGGATTTCGCTGATCGTCTGGGGCAGCATGGCCGACGCCCTGTCGGACATCGATGTCGCCACCATCGACCAGCCCCACGCCCGCGCCGCCGGCGCCCAGATGGCCGGCATGCTCCAGTCGCTGATCGACGGCGCCAGTCCCGCCGACCTGCAAGTGCTCTGGCAGCCTTCGCTGCTGGAGGGCGCTACGCTGGGTAGGCCAGGATCAGGCGGTTGATGTAGCGGTCGAAGGGCGGCCAGCCTTTGTAGGGCTGGGGCTCATAGACGTAGGCGTAGCTGCGGAACATGGAGTATTGGATCTGCAGCATCAGGCGCGGCTTCTCGGTGGGGCGGGCGCCTTTGTGCACGCCCGAGGTATCGACGGCGAAGCCGAAGCCGCGCTCCCCGGTGGCGACCACCAGGGCGTCGTTGCCGTATTGATCCACGACTTCACTATCGCTCTGGACGTGCAGGCGCATCGACGCTTTCGTCGTATGCGTACCGCGGACAAAGATGTGCGGGCCGTCGCGCGGTCCGACATCGGTCAGGTACACCAGCACCTTCAGATAGCGCCAGTCCTCCGAATCGCGATGGAAGGTCTGCAGGTCGCTGCGCTCGCCTTCGACCGGGAAGGACCAGCGCAAGCCCAGCTGCGATATCGTGGGTTTGCAACCGATATAGCTGGTGGCCAATTCAAGTAGCCGGCGGTCATTGGCCAGTTCCAGGATGTGCGGACTGCCGATGATGTCGCTCAGGCTGTAGTCGCCCAAACGCGCAGTGGGCGGGACCTTGTCCACCACGTAGCCGGATTGCCCGTCGCCCCGGCCGGTCAGCAGTTTGTCGGAGAAATAGCTGTGGATCTCTTCGCACTGGGTGGCCGTCAGCAGCGTGCCCAGTGCCGCGTAACCATCAAGGCGCAGCTTGTCCAGCATATGGTGCTGGGCGCCGGAGGCCGGCACGGCGCCGCGGCCGCGGCGCACGCGGATCCAGCGCCGGAAGGCGCTGATGCACAGGCGGCGCAGCCGCGGCGCTACGACCAGGCGCTGCAGGTAGTAGAGGAAGCTGTTCAGGGGCTGAAAACCATGCCCGGGCGTTAAGCGAGCGTATCTCATTGAAGCTCCTCGGAGAGGTATCTTCGATGAGAATAGCTAGCATTTACATTTGGATATTGATTTAAATCAAACAATTGCACGAAAAGCTGGACGCTTTTCGTGCAAGTGAGGACTTACATATTGCGGCGATACTGGCCGCCGACTTCGAACAGGGCGGTGGTGATCTGGCCCAGCGAGCAGACGCGGGCCGCATCCATCAGCTTCGAGAACACGTTCTCGTTGTCGATGGCCGCCTTCTGCAGCGCAGCCAGGGCGGCCGGCGCCTTGTCGGCGTGGCGCTGGTGGAACTCTTCCAGGCGCGTCAGCTGCGACTGCTTCTCGTCGTCGGTGGAGCGGGCCAGTTCGATGGTGGCCGGCGCTTCCGAACCTTTCGGGTTGCGGAAGGTGTTCACGCCAATGATCGGCAGCGAGCCGTCGTGCTTCTTGTGCTCGTACAGCAGGGATTCTTCCTGGATCTTGCCGCGCTGGTAGCCGGTCTCCATGGCGCCCAGCACGCCGCCGCGTTCGGCGATGCGCTCGAACTCCTGCAGCACGGCCTCTTCCACCAGGTCGGTCAGTTCCTCGATGATGAAAGCGCCCTGGTTCGGGTTTTCGTTCTTCGCCAGGCCCCATTCGCGGTTGATGATCAGCTGGATCGCCAGTGCGCGGCGGACGGATTCGTCGGTCGGCGTGGTGATCGCTTCGTCGTAGGCATTGGTGTGCAGCGAGTTGCAGTTGTCGTAGATCGCGATCAGCGCCTGCAGCGTGGTGCGGATGTCGTTGAAGTCGATCTCCTGCGCGTGCAGCGAGCGGCCGGAAGTCTGGATGTGGTACTTCAGCTTCTGGCTGCGGTCGTTCGCGCCGTACTTGTCGCGCATGGTGATGGCCCACAGGCGGCGCGCCACCCGGCCCAGCACCGTGTACTCGGGGTCCATGCCGTTCGAGAAGAAGAACGACAGGTTCGGTGCGAAATCGTCGATGTGCATGCCGCGCGCCAGGTAGGCTTCCACGAAAGTGAAGCCGTTGGACAGCGTGAACGCCAGCTGCGAAATCGGATTCGCGCCCGCTTCGGCAATGTGATAGCCGGAGATCGACACCGAGTAGAAGTTGCGCACCTGGTGGTGCACGAAGTATTCCTGGATGTCGCCCATCACCTTCAGCGAGAACTCGGTCGAGAAGATGCAGGTGTTCTGGCCCTGGTCTTCCTTCAGGATGTCGGCCTGCACGGTGCCGCGCACGTTCTGCAGCACCCAGTCCTTGATCTTCTGGAACTCGTCTTCGCTCGGCTGGCGCTTGTTCTCTTCCACGAACTTCTCGACCTGCTGGTCGATGGCGGTGTTCATGAACATCGCCAGGATGGTCGGGGCAGGGCCGTTGATGGTCATCGACACGGAGGTGCTCGGGCTGCACAGGTTGAAGCCGTCGTACAGCACCTTCATATCGTCCAGCGTGGCAATCGATACGCCGGAGTTGCCGACCTTGCCGTAGATGTCCGGACGGATCGCCGGATCGGCGCCGTACAGGGTGACCGAGTCGAAGGCCGTGGACAGGCGCTTCGCATCCATGCCGGTCGATACCAGCTTGAAGCGGCGGTTGGTGCGGAACGCGTCGCCTTCGCCGGCAAACATGCGGGTTGGGTCTTCACCTTCGCGTTTGAAGGCAAACACGCCGGCCGTGAACGGGAAGGAGCCCGGCACGTTTTCCAGCATCAGCCAGCGCAGCAGTTCGCCGTGGTCTTCGTATTTCGGCAGCGATACCTTGCGGATCTTGGTGCCGGACAGCGTCTGCTGCACCAGGCCCGTGCGGATTTCCTTGTCGCGGATCTTCACCACGTACTCGTCGCCGGAGTAGGCGGCCTGCATGTCCGGCCACTGCGCCAGCAGCTTCTTGCTGCCCGCTTCCATGGCATGGTCGCGCTCCACGATCAGGTCATCGAAGTCCGCCACGGATTTGCCGGCCACCGCCAGCATGCGCTTGGACTCCTGCAGCTGCTGGCGTTCGCGCGCCAGTTTGACCTGCTTGCAGGTGTTCTTGTGGTAGCCGCGCACGGTGTCTGCAATCTCGGCCAGGTAGCGGGCACGCGCCGGCGGCACGATCACGTTCTTGCCGGTGCTGAAGCGCACGTCGGACTTCGGCAGGATGCCGGCCTTTACCTTCAGGCCTTTTTCGGCCAGCTTCGGCAGCAGGCCCTGGTACAGGGCGGTCACGCCGTCATCGTTGAAGCGCGAGGCCTGGGTGCCGAACACCGGCATTTCTTCCGGACGCCTGGAGAACAGTTCGCGGTTGCGCTGGTACTGCTTGGCCACATCGCGCAGCGCGTCCTGTGCGCCCTTGCGGTCGAACTTGTTGATCGCGATGAAGTCCGCGAAGTCCAGCATGTCGATCTTTTCGAGCTGGGATGCAGCGCCGAATTCCGGCGTCATCACGTACATGGACACGTCCACGTGCGGCACGATGGCGGCGTCGCCCTGGCCGATGCCGGAGGTTTCCACGATCACCAGGTCGAAGCCGGCCACCTTGCAGGCGGCGATCACGTCAGGCAGGGCCTGCGAGATTTCGGAACCGGCTTCGCGCGTTGCCAGCGAACGCATGAAGACGCGCGCATGGCCGGCCCACGGATTGATCGCGTTCATGCGGATACGGTCGCCCAGCAGCGCGCCGCCGGATTTGCGGCGCGACGGGTCGATCGAGATCACGGCGATATTGATGGCGTCGCCCTGGTCCAGGCGGATGCGGCGGATCAGTTCATCGGTCAGCGAGGATTTGCCTGCGCCGCCGGTGCCGGTGATGCCCAGCGCCGGTGCGGACAGGCCTTGCGCCGCCTGGTGCAGTTCCTTCACCAGCTTCGCGTCCGCCTTGCCGTTTTCCAGCGCGGTAATCAGCTGGGCCAAAGGACGGTGGCGCAGTTCGATGTCGCCATCCTGCAGCGGCTTCAGTACGGTCGGGGAATAGGTGGACAGGTCGATATCGCACTGCTGCACCATCCACTGGATCATGCCGGCCAGGCCCATGCGCTGGCCGTCTTCCGGCGAGAAGATGCGGGTCACGCCATAGTCGTGCAGGTCCTTGATCTCGCTTGGCACGATCACGCCGCCGCCGCCGCCGAACACCTTGATGTGGGCGCCGCCGCGCTGGCGCAGCAGGTCGATCATGTATTTGAAGTATTCGACGTGGCCGCCCTGGTAGCTGGAAATGGCGATGCCTTGCACGTCTTCGGCCAGGGCCGCGGTGACGACTTCATCGACCGAGCGGTTGTGGCCGAGGTGCACCACTTCCACGCCATTCGACTGCAGGATGCGGCGCATGATGTTGATCGAGGCGTCGTGGCCATCGAACAGGGAGGCGGCGGTGACAAAGCGGACCTTGTTCGCGGGTTTGTATTGTTCCGGCTCGGCGGAGAGTTTCTTGGCGGAGGCGATGTCGTTCATTGGGAATCCTTGGAACGGAAGATTTTTCATTATATGACGTTTACGTTAACGTCAAGTCAAGCGATATAGAACCTAAAAACTGGGTCAGACCCACGGGGTCTGACCCTAGGGTCGTACCCTTCGGGTCCGACCCTGGGTTTAGGTTTCAAGCAGCGTGTGCGTGATCGCCACCCTTAAAGGCAGCCAGCAATCGCGACTTCTCGGCGTGATAAGTCTCGACCGCTTTTTCCTTCACGTGGCCAAAGCCGCGGATCTTCTCCGGCAGCGCAGCCAGTGCCACGGCCTGCTCATGATTAGTACCCGACAATCCGCTCATCAGTTCAGTAACCAGCGCGCGATACTCGGTAATCAGCGCACGTTCCATCTTACGCTCGGCGGTGTAGCCGAAGATATCCAGCGCGCCGCCGCGCAGGCCCTTGAATCTGGCCAGCACGGTAAACGCCTTCCACATCCACGACCCGTATTCGGCCTTCACCAGGTGCCCCTTCGCATCCTTCTTCGCGAACATCGGCGGCGCCAGGTTGAACTTCAGCGAGAAGTCGCCTTCGAACTGCGATTTCAGCTGCTCGACAAAGCGGCCGTCCGTATACAGGCGCGCCACTTCGTATTCATCCTTGTACGACATCAGCTTGAACAGCGATTTCGCCACATTGGTGGACAACTTGCTGCCCAGGCCCAGCGCCGTTTCGCGGGCGCGCACCTGCGACACCAGCTCCTCATAGGAAGCAGCATACGCAGCATCCTGGTAGCCGGTCAGGAACTCGACGCGCTTCTTGATCACGTTTTCCAGCGACTGCGGCATCTGCACCACGATGGCCTGGGTCGGCGTCGCGGTCTTCTCCACGCGCTTCAGATCCACGGCAGCACGGCGGCCCCACAGGAAGGACTTCTTGTTCGATTCGATCGCCACGCCATTCATCTCGATAGCGCGCAGCAGGGCCGCTTCGCTCAGCGGAATGCGGCCACGCTGCCAGGCATAACCCAGCATGAACAGGTTGGACGCAATCGAGTCGCCCATCAGCGCGGTCGCCAGCTTGGTCGCATCGATGAAATCGACCGAGCTTTCGCCGCCGGCCGATTCGGTAATCAGCGCCTTCACGTCGCCCACCGGGTATTCCCAGTCCGCGTTCTGGGCGAAGGTGCCTGGCGGCTGCTCGTGCAGGTTGACCACCGCCAGCGTGCGGCCCGGACGCATCTTGGAGATCGCGTCGGCAGCGCCGGAGGTCAGCATATCGCAGCCCAGGATCAGATCCGCTTCGCCGGTAGCGATGCGCTGTGCGCGCAGGTGGGCCGGCGTGCGGGCGATTTTCACGTGCGAAGTCACCGAGCCGTTCTTCTGCGACATGCCGGTCATATCCAGCACGGAAGCGCCTTTGCCTTCCAGGTGTGCGGCCATGCCCATCAGCGCGCCGACGGTAATCACGCCGGTGCCGCCGATACCGTTGATCAGGATGTTGTACGGCTGTTCGCATTGCGGCAGCGCAGGCTGCGGCAGCTCCGCCCAGTCGTCGGTCTTCGCCACGCCGGTCTTGGACTTCTTCAGCGTGCCGCCTTCAACGGTCACGAAGGAGGGGCAGAAGCCCTTCACGCAGGAGTAGTCCTTGTTGCAGGAGGACTGGTCGATGGTGCGCTTGCGGCCGAATTCCGTTTCCTTCGGCAGGATGGACACGCAGTTGGACTGGATGCCGCAGTCGCCGCAGCCTTCGCACACGGCTTCGTTGATGACCATGCGCTTGTTTGGATCGGCGAACTCGCCCTTCTTGCGGCGGCGGCGCTTCTCGGCGGCGCAGGTCTGGTCGTAGATGATGACCGAGCAGCCAGGCAGTTCGCGCAGCTCGCGCTGCACCGCGTCCATCTCCTTGCGGTCGTGCAGGGAGACGATGGACGGCAGGGCCGAGCGGTCGGTGTAGCGCGACAGGTCTTCGGTCACCAGCGCGATGCGCTTGATGCCTTCGGCCGCCATCTGCTGCGCGATCATCGGCACGGAGACGGTACCGTCCACCGGCTGGCCGCCGGTCATTGCTACGGCGTCGTTGTACAGGATCTTGTAGGTGATGTTCACCTTCGCTGCCACGGCAGCGCGGATCGCCAGGTAGCCCGAGTGGAAATAGGTGCCGTCGCCCAGGTTCTGGAACACGTGCGGCACCTTGGAGAACGCTGCCTGGCCGATCCACGGCGTGCCTTCGCCGCCCATGTGGGTGGTCAGCTTGTTCATCTCCGGGTAGATCGAGGTGGCCATCACGTGGCAGCCGATGCCGGCCAGCGCGAACGAGCCTTCCGGCACCTTGGTCGAGGTATTGTGCGGGCAGCCGGAGCAGTAGAAGGCGGGACGGAAAGGCGTCTCGATGGCCTTCTTCAGCACGGCGTCCTTGGCTTCGAGGAAGGTCAGGCGGGCCTTGATCTGGTCCTGGATATTGGTGTCGGTGATGTACTGCTTGACGCGGCCGGCGATCACGCGCGCCACTTGCGACACGGAGAAGTCGGCTTTCGGCGGCAGCAGCCATTCGCCGCGCGGGGCCACCCACTCGCCCTTGTCGTCGAACTTGCCGATCACGCGCGGGCGCACATCGTCGCGCCAGTTGTACAGCTGTTCCTTCAGCTGGTATTCGACGAACTGGCGCTTCTCTTCCACCACCAGGATTTCGTCCAGCCCCTGTGCAAATTCGCGCACGCTATCGGGTTCCAGCGGCCATGGCATGGATACCTTGAACAGGCGCAGGCCGACCTTGGCGGCCATGTCCTCGTCGATGCCCAGTTCTTCCAGCGCTTCCAGCACATCGAGGTAGGACTTGCCGGAAGCGATGATGCCCAGCTTCGCATCCTTCGAGTCGATGGTGGTGTGATTCAGCTTGTTCTCGCGCGCATAGGCCAGCGCCGCGTAGATTTTGTAGTCCTGCATCAGGGCTTCCTGATTGCGCGCCTGCTGGCCCAGCGGGATGCTGGACAGGCGGGCGTTCAGGCCGCCTTCCGGCATATGGAAGTCCTGCGGAATCTTCACATCGACGCGGAACGGATCGGCATCCACCGAAGCGCTCGATTCGACGGTGTCGGCCAGCGCCTTGAAGGCCACCGCACAGCCGGAGAAGCGCGACATGGCCCAGCCGTGTACGCCCAGGTCCAGGTACTCCTGCACATTGCACGGGTACAGCACGGGGATCATGCAGGCCGAGAAGATGTGGTCGGACTGGTGCGGCAGGGTGGAGGAATAGGCGCCGTGGTCGTCGCCGGCCACCAGCAGGATGCCGCCGTTTTTCGAGGTGCCGGCATGGTTCATGTGCTTGAAGACATCGCCGCAGCGGTCCACGCCCGGGCCCTTGCCGTACCACATGGCGAACACGCCGTCGTATTTCGACGGGCCGATCAGATCGACCTGCTGCGAACCCCAGACGGCGGTGGCGGCCAGGTCCTCGTTCACGCCCGGCACGAACTGCACATTGTGCGCTTCCAGGTGCTTCCTGGCTTTCCACAGGTTCTCGTCCAGGCCGCCCAGCGGCGAGCCGCGGTAGCCGGAGATGAAGCCGCCGGTGTTCAGGCCGGCCTTCTGGTCGCGCACTTGCTGCATCAGCGGCAGGCGGACGAGGGCTTGAATACCGGAGAGGAAGATTTTGCCGGAAGTGGCGGTGTACTTATCGTCGAGGCTGACGTTGCTCAGTGCAGGCGTGTTGCTGCCGGTTGCCGTGGTATCAGGCATGGTGGCTGTCTCCAAAATTCGTAATTCGGTGCGTGGCTGGCAACGGTTGGCGCCGGGTAAGCGCGTCCTTGTCTAGCCACTGGGCTGCGGGTGTGCAGCTGTTCTCAGTCTTTCAGTGTACGGCTTACTTGACGTATACGGAAATACGGTTTGGGGATAGGGGTATAAGAAAAAATGATACCTATGGGGTCAGGCACGAAATGGTACATGAGCTCGCTTCGCGGAAGCGAGCTCATGTACCATTTAGTGCCTGACCCCAATTGCGCAAGCACCGGGCCAGATGCTGCGGGCGCAGAGGTCGGCGGCGACTTGCTGGGCCAGCGCGGAGATGGCGTTGGCGGCATTGGTCAGCGGGATGTTGCGCGAGGCGCACAGGACTACCGTGCGGCTGATTGCTGGATCGACAATATTGTGCGCCCGCATGGCGCCGCGCTCGATTTCCGGCAGCACCGGCGCCACCGGCAGGATCGTCGCGCCCATGCCCGCCATGATGGCCGACTTCAGAATTGCGATGGAATTGATTTCGATGACATCGCCCACCACCAGCCCCGCCGCCCGCGCCACCGCCTCGATCCGCGGCCGCACGCCATGTTGCAGCCCCGGCAAGATGAGTGTCGTCTGCAAAGCCTGCTTCAGCGTGATGCTATCGAAGCCTTCGAACACCGGAAAATCGGCGCGGCAGATGTAGCTCAGCGCTTCCTCCGCCAGCGGAATGGTGTTGAACGGCGTCAGCTGGCCGTCATCGAACAGCACGGCCAGGTTGACGCGGCCGCTTTTCAGCTGGTCGGCCAGGTTGCCCGTCAGTTCCTCGGTCAGCTGCAGGGTGATGTCGGGATAATGCTCGCGCGCCGCCGTGAGCAAGGGCAGGGCCAGGGCCGCCGAAATACTGTGCGGCAGCCCCAGCGTCACGCTGCCGGAGGGGCGCGCCGAGTGAATCACCGCCGAGCGCGCATCTTCCACCTGCTTCAGGATGGCCTGGGCATGTTCATAAAACACCTTGCCCGCGTCCGTACTGGCCACGCCCTGCGCGCTCCGGTGCAGCAATTGCGCGCCCAGTTCTTCTTCCAGCTGGCGCAACTGTTGCGTTAACGCTGGTTGTGCAACGTGCAATACCAGCGCAGCGCGCGAGAGGGAGCCGTGATCGACTATGGCAACAAAGTAACGGAGCTGGCGCAGTTCCATGCGAGTCGGCAAGGTTAAGTAGTCATTTAACAAGGAAACATTTATACTGGATTCTAGCGCGTTCCGCACCCCATCATTCAGGTTAAGCATGCTCAAGAAAGTCGATTCATCCCAGCTCAAGGTCGGCATGTACATCCATGACCTTAGTTGCGACTGGATGACGCATCCGTTTGTCCGCAACCGTTTCGTCATCGCCAGCCAGGACGAGATCAACAAGATCGTCAAGGCCGGTATCCACGATGTCGTGATCGACAGCGCCAAGGGCCTGGATGTGCAGGAGGCATTGTCCCTCGACGAAGCCCAGGCTGCGACGGAACGCGAACTGGTCGAGCTGGCGCAGCAGCCGGCAAGAATCGTCAGGACCTCGCTCGGCGAGGAGCTGCAGCGCGCCGCCCAGATCCGCCACCAGGCCGCCGGCCTGGTGCGCAACGTGATGGCCGACGCCCGCCTCGGCAAAGCCATCGAGATCGGCGCCGTGCAGCCGGTGGTGCAGAACATTACCGAGTCCATCCTGCGCAACCCGGGTGCGCTGCTTGGCCTGCTGCGCATCAAGACCAAGGACGATTACACCTTCCTGCACTCCGTCAGCGTGTGCGCGCTGCTGGTCGCCTTCTGCAATGCGCGCGGCATGGACGCGGATATCGTCCGCCAGGCCGGCATCGGCGGCCTGCTGCACGATACCGGCAAGGCCATGGTGCCGGACAAGATCCTGAACAAGCCCGGTCCCCTGACCGACGAAGAATTCGCCATCATCAAGAAGCACCCGGAAGACGGCTGGAACATCCTGCGCCAGTCGCCGGACGTGCCTGAAATCGCGCTCGACATCACGCGCCACCACCACGAGCGCCGCGATGGCACCGGCTACCCGGACAAGCAGCAAGGCGATGAAATCAGCGAGCTGGCGCAAATGGCCGCCATCGTGGACGTGTACGACGCCCTGACCGCCGACCGCGTCTATCACAAGGGCATTCCTGCCGCCGCCGCGCTGCGCAAGATCTACGAGTGGAGCAAGCACCACTTCAACCAGCAGCTGGTGCAGGAGTTCATGCGCTGCGTGGGCATCTACCCGGTCGGCACGCTGGTGCTGCTGGAGTCGGGACGCCTGGGCGTGGTGGTGGAGCCGCACGAAACCAACCTGCTGGCGCCGAAGGTAAACGTGTTTTACAGCACCAAGGCAAATACCTACATCAAGCCGGAAACGGTGGACCTGGCGCGCGGCCTGGGCTTCGGTGGCGGGGACAAGATCGTGGGCCACGAATCGCCGTCCAAGTGGAACGTCGATCCGATGCGCTTCATGACGCTGGCTTAATTTTCAGAAGAATTCGGCCGTCGCGTTGGATTCGACGGTGTGCAGCTTGCCGCTGTTGACCAGTTCGTCGTAATGGCAGGCCATATTGCGGCCGTGGCTCTTGGCGTAGTACAGCGCCTGATCGGCGCGGCCCAGGATGATCACCGGCGCCTCGTAGGCGCTGATCGACACGAAGCCGACACTCACCGTCACCTTGCCCACCTGCGGGAAGTCGTGTTCTTCCACATTGGTGCGGAAGCGCTCGATGATCTTGATCGCATTCTCCAGCGTGGAAGAACGCAGCAGCACCACGAACTCTTCGCCGCCGAAACGGAACACGCGGTCCTGCGCGCGGAAGGATGAGGTCAGCAGGTTCGCGATCAGGATCAGCACCTCATCGCCGTACAGGTGGCCGAACTTGTCGTTGACTGCCTTGAAGTGGTCCACGTCCACCACCGCCAGCCATTGCTTCTCTTCGTCGCTGTGCTGGCGGCGCTCGTTGCCGTCCGGCGGCACGGCCACCGATGCATCCTGCTCCACGCTGCTGGCCTGCAGCATTTTCGAAAGCTGGTCGTCGAACGTCTTTCGATTCAGCAGGCCGGTCAGGGAATCGCGTTCGCTGTAGTCCAGCAGGTTCTGGAAATTGCGGTACACGCTGACGATGCCGCCAATGATGTGGATGGTGTCGCTGGTATAAGGCGTGGGATTGATGATTTCCAGGCAGGTATCGGCCTTGTCGCCCATCCAGATAGGCAGCCACAGCGTATGCTCGCCGGCGGCGTTCATATAGTCGGCGCTGGATTCGTGCTGCGCGACGCAGCGCGCCAGGGCAGGGTATTCCGCGATCGGCTCGCCCGGGCTGCCCGGATCGGCGATCTCCTCCATACGGGCCGGCTGGCCGCGCTCAATGATGGCGCGTGGACGGACGAACAACTGGCCGCGCACATTAACCAGGGCGAGCACCCGGGTCTGCGTGGCGGAGGCCAGTTCCTGCACAGCCGAAATCACGGAGATGTCGAGCATCGTGTGATCCCGGTGGCCGGTCATATCCACCATATGTTTCAGAAGGGAATCCATTTTTCGAGCTTAATGTTTCCGGTATTCAAGGCTCACAGTGACACCAAGCACGAGGCCTTTCTAAAAGACAGCTAATCAGCATAATGTCTTTTTGCATTAGAGGCAATTATCTTTGCGACTTTTCATGCAAAACACCACGTTTACTGATCGCAATCCAGCGTCCCTGTACAAGCTCAGTGTGACATAGAACCTCGCACCCTGCCGCAAAAATTCCATGCGGAAATCTTGCGATGCATCAACTTGCTCAAATGCATAACTTCTATAGTGAAGGCAATGGTGCGCAGCCAAGGCGCCAGAGGCTTTCTTTCTAAAGGAGTTCATCATGAAAGCATTTATGGCAGCAGTCCGGGATTTCATCCTGGATGAGCGCGGCGTGACCGCCATCGAATACGGCCTGATCGCGTCGGTGATTGCACTGGCGGTCGGCACGGCGGCAATCGGCGTGAAGGATGCGCTGGCCGATGTGTTCCAGAGCATCGTTACCGCCCTGGGCGGCTAGGCCCCTGCAAGGAAGCTGCCATGCCGGCCTTCCCTACTGTTCTGCTGCTCGCGCTGGTCGGCCTGGCAGCCGCTTGCGACATCACCAGTCGCCGCGTGCCCAATGTCCTCGTCGGCGCCGGTATTGCAGCGGCGCTGATCCTGCATTTCGCCGACGGCGGTCCGCTGGCGCCGCTGCGCCTGGGACTGGCGGGCGCACTGGCCGGCGGCGCCATCTTCCTGCCGCTTTACCTGCTGCGCGGCATGGCGGCGGGCGACGTCAAGCTGATGGCCATGGTCGGCGCCTTCACCGGACCGGTGAACGTGATCCCGGCTGCCATGCTGAGCTGCATCGCGGGCGGCGTGCTGGCGCTGGCCATGCTGTTTACGGCGCGCTGCATCGGACGTCCCGCGGGCGGCATGCCATACGCGGTGGCAATCGCGGCCGGTACCGCCTGTGCGCTTGCCGCAACGCAGGCGTAGATCTTGTTGTAGATCAATATCCACATGGAAACGTCTGGCTATCATCGTTTCCTCACAAGGAGAAACGGCATGATCGACACCGACCACATCCTGCAGGCATCCCTGGACCAGCAGCCGCTGCTTCCGCCACCGCCGCGCACTGTGCGCGATACGGGCCTGGAATTGTCCCTGCTGGCGGAGCTGGCTGCCAAATCGCTCTACCTGTCCGGCAAGACGCACCTGCCGGTCCTGACCACGCGCCTGCGCCTGTCGATCAATGTGCTGCGCGAGGTGATGGAGCATCTGCTTGCCGAGCAACTGGCGGAAGTGGCGTGGCGCGGCGATGCGGATATCGATGTGCAGTACCAGCTGACGGGCGCCGGCCGCGAACGCGCGTCGTCCTGGCTGGAGCGCCGTCCGTATGCGGGGCCGGCGCCGGTGACGCTGGATGCGTACCGCACGCTGGTGCGGCGTCAGGCGGAAGCGCTGCCCGAGGTGAGCGCGGAAGACGTGGCGGCCGTGTTTGCCGGCGATTGCCACGATCCGCGCATTCATGAACTGGCGGGCGCCGCCATGTATGCGGGCCGTTCGCTGCTGCTGTACGGCGTGCCGGGCAGCGGCAAGACGGCGCTGGCGCGCAAGCTGGGGCGCCTGCTGCATGGCACGGTGGCCGTGCCGTATGCGGTGGCTGTGGGGCAGGAGATCGTGCAGGTGTACGACGCCCTGCTGCACCAAGCGCCGTATGTCGCCCCGGGACGGGCGGCGCCATCGCGCAGCGCCGACCTGCGCTGGGCCGAGTGCCAGCGTCCCGTGGTGCACATCGGTGCGGAGCTGAGCGCGGACATGCTGGAGCTGCGCTATGACGCGCAGCGCGGCTGCTACCACGCGCCGCCGCACTTCAAGGCCAACAATGGCCTGTTCATTCTCGATGATCTGGGCCGCCAGCGCGTGCCTGCAAGCGCGCTGCTGAACCGCTTCATCCAGCCGCTGGACGTGGGCATGGACCAGCTGGCGCTGCAGGGCGGGCATAAATTCACCGTGCCGTTCCAGGCCATGCTGGTATGCGCGACAAACTGCGAGCCGTCTGCGCTGCTGGATGCGGCTTCGCTGCGGCGCATCGGCTACAAGGTGCAGCTTGGCGCCCTGTCCGACGCCGGCTATCGCGCGCTGTGCCGCCAGCAGTGCCGGGCGCTGGGCGTGGGGATGGACGAGGCGGCCCTGGCCTACCTGGTGGGCGAGCTGCATGCGGGCAGCAGACAGCCGCTGCTGGCCAGCCTGCCGCGCGAGATAGTCAGCCGCGTGGCCGACTTCGCCGGCTACACGGGGCTGGCGCCGCAGCTTTCGCCTGCCACGCTGGATCAGGCGTGGAGCAGCATCTTCGCCGGTTGCGTATCCTTCGCCGCACACGACGAACGTGCGCTGGACGAGAGCATCGCATGAAGAACCGGCGCGCCTTCGCGATGATGGGCCTGGCCATTGTGCTCGGCCTGGCGGCCGTAGTGCTGGCCTCGCGCTGGCTGCTGCGCCAGACGCCGGGCGCGGCGCGCATCGTGGTGGCGGCGTCGGATGTGAATCTGGGGCAGCGTTTGTCGGCGGACATGGGCCGGCTGGCGGATTGGCCAGCCGCCAGTCTGCCGGCCGGCGTGTTGCGCGATCCGCAGCATTTGAGCGGACGGGTTTTGCGCGCCAGCGTGCAGCGCGGCGAGCCGCTGACCGAGGCCAAGCTGGCGCCAGCCGGGACGCTGGGCGGGCTGTCGGCCCTGATCGCGGAAGGCCGGCGCGCGATTACGGTGCGCGTGAACGACGTGGTCGGCGTGGCAGGGTTTGCGCTGCCGGGAAATTTTGTGGACATCCTGGTGAATACGCAGGTGGAAGGAGAGGGCGCAGGCAAGGACAATGCGATTTCCAAGATCGTGCTGGAGCGGATCCTGGTGCTGGCGGTGGCGCAGGAAGTATCGCGCGACGACACCAAGCCGCGCGTGGTCAATGCGGTGACGCTGGAGGTGACACCGGAGCAGGCGGAGCGGCTGGATCTGGCGCGCAGCGTCGGCACGCTGTCGCTGGTGCTGCGCAACCAGGTCGATCCGCGGCCTGGCGTGACAGCCGGCGCGACCAAGCACCTGCTGCTGTCGCGCGCGGGCGTTGCCGATAAGGCCAACACTGCTGTTGCTGCTGTTGTTGCTAATGCTAATGCTAATGCTAATGCTAGTGCTGTTGATGCTGTTGATGCCACACGCGGCTGCGATGATGCCCGCCCAATCGCCTGTGACGGTCTGACGCCCGTATCACGCCGGGCGCACCAGCGCGAAGCCGGCGTGCTCGCCGTCGCGCCAGGAGCAGCACGCCACGCCGTCCACTGCATCGCCACCATCAACGGTCTGCAGGCCAGCCGGGAATGCCTGTGAGGATGCGCCATGAATCCCGCCCCGGTCCTCGCCCTCGCGCTGGCCCTCGCCTGCGCGCCACCCGCCGCGGGGGCGGCGCAATCGTCCCCGGCACAATCGACCCCGGCACAACCGATGCCGGCGACGGAACGCACGTCTAGCTCCGCTGACCGCTTGCGCTGCAGCGGCACAGCCGCAACACCCGCTCAACTCACCCTGCAACCCGGCAAATCGACCATGCTGCGTCTGCCGGAACCAGTCAGCGGCCGCGCCATCGGCAACCCCCAAATTCTGCAAGCCATACTGGTCGCACCGGACACGCTCTATCTGGCGGCCGTCGATATCGGCAGCACCAACCTGATCGTCCAGACACGCAGCGGCATCTGCAACGTCGTCGATATCACGGTCGCCATGGACCCCTCGCCTTTAGCCGCAACACTACAGGCCCTCCTGCCCGAAGAAAAAGACATCCGCATCACCCCCGCCGCCGATGTACTGGTCCTCAGCGGCACCGTCAGCGACGCGCCCACGCTGACCCAGGTCCTCGACCTTGCCAGCGCCTACGTGCGCCACCCCCACCGCGCCCTCGACGCAAAGACCCCCGACAGCTCCGCCCCAGCCGGCTCACCGCCGCAGGCGTCCCAAACGCGCATCATCAACCTTCTCTCCGTGCGCGCGCCCCAGCAAGTCATGCTGGAAGTGAAAATCGCCGAAGTTTCGCGCTCCCTGCTGGATCGCCTGGAAGGCGCGCTGGATATCCGGTTCAACGGCGGCAGCTGGACCGGCAAGCTGCTGTCGAATTTCGTCAGCGGGAATATGCGCGGTATCTTTAACCTTACCAAAGTCAACGGCAATGCGCTAAGCCTGAACGCCGAAAAGCAGGATGGGCTGGTGCGCATCCTGGCCGAACCGACCGTGGTAGCCATCAGCGGACAGGAAGGCAGCTTCCTCGCCGGCGGCAAGATTCTCGTCCCCATCGCGCAGGACAACAATAAGGTCACGCTGGAAGAAAAAGAATTCGGCGTCGGCCTGCGCTTCACGCCGACGGTGCTTTCCGGCGGTCTTATCAACCTGCGTGTTGCGCCGGAAGTCTCCGAAATTTCGCGTGACGGTGTCGGCATCAGCACCTTCAATGGCCGCACGCTGCTACCTTTGATCACCACGCGCCGGGCCAGCACCACCGTGCAACTGCACGATGGCCAGAGCTTCGCCATTGGCGGCCTGATTCGCAACAGCCAGGTGAACAACGTCAGCGCCGTACCGCTGCTCGGCGAGCTGCCTGTTCTCGGCGCGCTGTTTCGCAGCAGCGATTTCCAGAACGACCGCAGCGAATTGCTGTTCGTGGTCACTGCCCGCCTGGTCAAACCGCTGCCGCCCGTTTACCCGCTCCCCACCGACATCCATCCCCCCGGAGGCCGACCATGAAAACTGCCCTGTGCATGCTGGTGCTGCTGTGCGGCTGCGCCGTCTCCCTGCAACCGCCGCTGCCGCCTCCCGGCAGTGCCACGCGCGCCGCATTCGCTCTGCAACTGCTCGATCCGGACACCAGCCGCGCGCGCCGCCCCGTCGTCGGCATGGACGGGCGTAGCGCCGCAGCGGCGCATCAGCGCTACCAGAAATCTTTCAGCGAGGCGCCGCAGGAAAGCGTCTCCGTCGTGACGCGCAAATGAAACCCTGCGGCCACAGGCAGCATGGCGCGATCGCCATCATGTACGCCATGATGCTGACCACGCTGATCGGCTTCATCGGGCTGGCGGTCGATATGGGCTTGATGTACCTACGCAGGACGCAGCTGCAATCGGCGGCCGATACCATCGCGCTGAATGCTGCCTCAAAGCTGAACGGCACCACGGCAGGCGTATCCGCCGCGCGCTCTCAAGCGCAGCTCTCAGCAAACAGCACGGGTAATCTGCTGGTCTGGAGCGACAACGCGCTCACTTTGAGCGCCGATCCCGACGCACCAGATGCCTCCTGGCTCAGCGTCTCCGCCGCCATGGCCACCCCGGCCAACAATCTCTACGCCCGCGTCGATACCCGGCAGCTGGCCGGCAATCCCGGCCTGATGCAGCCGCGCTTCATGGGTGTTCTTGGCGCGGCCGTCGCACCGGTAAATCTCGCTGGCGTCGCAGTTGCCGGCCCGCGTGCGCTGAACGTGCTGCCGGTGGCCATATGTGCCATGGGACCCGCCAGCGCGGCCCGCGCAAACGGACCAACCGTGCAGGAGCTGGTCGAATACGGCTTCCGTTACGGCGTAGGCTACAACCTGCTCAAGCTGAATCCCGCCGCCGGCGCGGCAACAGGCGAGTATTTCTACATCGACCCCACCGCGCCACCGGGTACGCCATCCCAGCCTGCCAATACCAGCGACACCGCACTGGCTCCCTTCATCTGCAACGGCAAGCTGGCCTATCCCAATCTGGACGGCGGTCCGCTCAACCTGAAGCGCCCGTCCGGTTTCACCATGTGGCAGCAACTGAATTCGCGTTTCGACAGCTATGATGGCGCCCCCGCCTGCAATCCGGACGCTGCGCCGCCCGACACCAACATCCGCGCCTTCACCGCAGCCAACGCCGTCTGGATGAACAATCCAGCCGCGCTGCAGACCGCCCAGGCCAGCACACCCGCTGCAGGCAAGCCGCTGAACACCGTTGCCGATGCCGCGCCGCCGCTGCCTGCCGTGGCCCCAGGCTTGTATGGCGTGCTGTGGACATTGAGTGCGGCACGCCGCTCTACCGGCAGCTCGTCCTTCGCCACCAGCTTCTGGCAAGCCTTGTACCCCGCAACGCCGCCGCTGGCGCCGGGCGCATGGACTGCGGGTTCCCCGCCATACCGCAATCCGGCCTACACCAGCGCACCATCGCATCCGGGACGTGCCTGGCGGCGGTTGCTGTATGTGCCGCTGCTTGCCTGCCCCGTAGCGGCGGGACAGTACGCCACAGCACCCATGCAGGCTGTGGCGCGCTTCCTGATGACGGCGCCCGCCACCGCGAGCGAGCTGAATGCGGAATTTGCCGGTGTACTGACCGTTCCCACTGCCGGCGAGCCGGGGTTGACAGCCGACGTGGAGCTGTTCCGATGAAGCCCCTTAACCTCACACGCCAGCGCGGCGCCGCAGCCATCGAAACGGCCTTCATCCTGCTGTACTGCTTCGCCATGCTGCCCATGGCTCTGTACTTCACGCGCTATACCCTGCACGGTGCGGTAGCGCAGCAAGCGGTACAGAACGCCGCGCGTTTCATGTCCACCTTGCCGCCGGAGGACATGCTTGACCCTGACCGCAGGGCCGTCGCACTCGCCGTGGCGCATGGCATGGTTGATGAAGCGGTAAGCTCGGCGCGGCTGGATACGCCACTGGACGGCGTGGAGATCAGCTGCGACGCACTGCATTGCGATGCTTACGTAGGCAGCAGCCCGCCCGCTACCATTCATGTCATCGCCCGTCTGCAATTCGGCGACCCCATTTTCCTCGGCTACACCGGTGAAACGCTGCCGCAGCAATTCCCGGTGTACGAAACGAAGCTGCGCTATGGCTACTGATCTCCAGCGCGGCGGCATGGCCGTCGAATTCTCGTTAGTGCTCATCATCTTCGTGATGGCCATGTTCGGCATGATGGAATACGCGCGCATGATGTATCTGTGGAATACGCAGCAGGAAACGGCTCGGCGCGCAGCGCGTGCGGCTGCTGTCACCGATTTCTCCGATTCCGGCGCCATGCAGGCCCTGCGCCGCAAGGCCCTGTTCCGCAGCGACGATGGTGCACTGCCTCTGGCGCCGAACGTGACTCCGGACGTCGTGCGGATCGATTACCTGTCCCTCAGCGCGGCCGGCACGATGGCCGCGGTGCCCGTAATGCCCGGCTGCCCGGCGCGCAACGTGGTGAATTGCACCACCGATCCCCATGCCGGCAACTGCATCCGCCTGGTTCGGGTTCGCCTGTGTGGCGATGACGCCAGTTCCGGCTTGGGGGGATGCGCAGCACTGCCATATGTTCCCTTGCTGCCGCTAATCCCGGCGCCTGCCAGCCTGCCCACATCCACCACCATCGTGCGCGCCGAGTCGCTTGGCTACCGGCCAGGCCAGCCGTTGTGTCCCTGATCATGGAGGAGAGTCTATGAATGCCCTGATGATAGGCCGCGATACTCAATTGCAGGCCGAGCTGGCGGCGCAAGGTGCGGCGCGTATGCCCTCCGTGCAGATGGCGGCCACGCGCAGCAGCCTGCGCGACGCGGTGGAGCGCGTGCTGCCGGAGGCGCCTGATCTGGTGCTGCTGGACGCCAGCGAAGTCGAGCCGTCGGATGCACTGCTGCTGGAGCGCCTGGCACAGCATTACCCGCAATCCTCGTACATCCTGCTGACGCAGGCGCCGCAGCACGAACTGCTGATCCGCGCCATGCGCGCCGGGATGCGTGAAGTTCTGCCGCTGCCGCTGGTGCACCGCGCTTTTCACGAGGCGCTGGACCGCATTGAAGTGGAACGCGGCGTCACGCGTGTACGCGACGGCAGGGCGCTGGCCTTCATTTCCTGTAAGGGGGGCAGCGGTGCGACCTTCCTCGCCACCAATTTTGGCTATGCGCTGGCGGTGCTGGCCGAGAAAAAGGTGCTGCTGGTCGATCTGCACGGTCAGTTTGGCGACGCTACGCTTTACGTGTCCGACCACAAGCCGGCGATGACGTTGTCCGGCGTGTGCAGCCAGATCGGGCGGCTGGATGGCGCCTTCCTCGAATCTTCGCTGGTACATGTGTGCTCTCACTTTGGCGTGCTGGCGGCGGCGGACGATCACAGCGCTGAAATGAAGCCAGAACACATCGACAGCATCCTGCGCGTGGCGCGCCAGCATTACGACTACATCCTGCTGGATGCCGGCCGCCAGATCGATGCCGTCTCCCTGCGCGCGCTGGACAAGTCGGATGTGATTTTCCCCGTGCTGCAACTGGCCCTGCCGGATATCCGCGACGGACGCCGGCTGCTGGACATCTTCCGTTCCCTCGGCTATCCGGCGGAGCGCACGCGCCTGATCGTCAACCGTTACGAGAAAGGCGGCAGGCTGCGCCTGGCCGATCTGGAGCATGCACTGGGGGCGGATGTGATGCATACGGTGCCGAACGACTACCTGTCCGCTACCGACTCCGTGAACCAGGGCATACCGCTGTTGCAGCTCTCGCGCAACAGCCCTGTCGCGCGCAGTCTGTCCGACCTGGTGGAGGTGGTCACGGAGCGCCGCGCACCGGAGAGCAAAGGCCTGTTCGACCGTCTGTTCAAGGGAGGAAGCCATGAGCCTGCGTGACCGCCTGGCGGCAGTGGAGGAAGATTCAACTGTGGCCAGCCTGCCGGGGCTGGTCGTTACCGCGTATCAGGACCTGAAGAAATCCATGCACCAGATGATCCTGGAACGCATCGATCTGGAACGCCTGAAACGGCTGACGCCGGAGCAGTTCAAGCATGAACTGGCCCTGCTGGTCCAGCGCATCATCGAAGATGAGCGCATCGTGCTGAACCAGTCAGAGCGGCATCAGCTGGTGCTCGACATTCAGCACGAGATGCTTGGTTTCGGTCCGCTGGAGCCGCTGCTGGCCGATCCCGGTGTGTCGGATATCCTGGTCAACACCCACGCCCGGGTCTATGTGGAGCGCAACGGCCGCCTGGAACTGACGCCGATCACCTTCCACGACAACGGCCACCTGATGAAGATCATCGAGAAGATCGTGTCGCGCGTGGGCCGCCGCGTCGATGAGTCGAGTCCGATGGTCGATGCGCGCCTGCCGGATGGCTCGCGTGTAAACGCCATCATTCCGCCGCTGGCTGTGGATGGCCCCATCCTTTCGGTGCGCCGCTTTGCTGCGCAGCCGCTGACCATCGACCGCCTGCTGGACCTGAAAAGTTTTACGCCGCCGATGCTGGAAGTGCTGCGTGCGCTGGGACAGGCGCGGCTGAATATCCTCATCTCCGGCGGCACTGGGAGCGGCAAGACCACGCTGCTGAATGTGCTGTCCGGCTTCATTCCGGGCAGCGAGCGCATTGTGACGATCGAGGACGCGGCGGAGCTGCAATTGCGCCAGCCGCACGTGGTACGGCTCGAAACGCGTCCGCCGAATATCGAAGGCAAGGGCGAGGTTACGCAGCGCGCGCTGGTGCGCAATGCGCTGCGCATGCGGCCGGACCGCATCATTCTCGGCGAGGTGCGTGGTGCGGAGGCGATCGACATGCTGCAGGCGATGAACACGGGTCACGAGGGCTCGTTTGCCACCATCCATGCCAACTCGCCGCGCGATGCCTTGTCGCGGCTGGAAAATATGGTCGGCATGGCGGGCGCCAACCTCGGGCCGCGCGCGGCACGGCAGCAAATCGTGTCTGCGATATCGGTGGTGATGCAGCTCTCCAGGCTGGCGGACGGCACGCGCAAGCTGGTCAGCGTGCAGGAAATCACCGGTATGGAGGGGGAAACGGCGGCCATGCACGAGATCTTCCATTTCGAGCAGACGGGCGTGGATGGCAACGGCAAGGTGCTGGGGAAGTTCTATGCCACCGGCGTGCGGCCACGTTTCGTTGAACGCCTGCGCATGTTCGGCGTACCGGTGCCGGACAGTGTTTTCGATCCGGACCGCAGCTACGAATAGGGAGGACGAGCATGGACTATGCATTGTCGGCGATGGCGGTGCTGCTGTTTGCCGCCGTGATCTTCATGGTGGAAGGCGCCTGGCTCTGGTGGAGCAACAGCCATGGTGGCGGCGCCCGGCGCATCGCGCGCCGACTGCGCTTGATGTCCGCACAGGGTGACGGAAGCGGCGAGCGTATCTCCATCCTCAAGCAGCGCCGCTATGCACAGGCGCCCTGGATGGATGCGTTGTTGCGCCGTGTGCCGTGGATGGCGTCACTGGACCGGTTGCTGCTGCAATCCGGTCTGCGCTGGCCGGCCGGCGGCTTTCTTGGCGGCGCATCGCTGGCATGGGTGGCGGCGGTGCTGGCGCCGCTGTTGCTGGCCATGCCGCCGGTGCCTGCCATTGCGATCATGCTGGCCGGTGCGCTGGCGCCGTTCATGCTGCTGTGGCGGGCACGTACGGGGCGATTGCGCAAGATCGAGGAGCAGCTGCCGGAACTGGCGGATTTCCTGTCGCGTGCATTACGCGCTGGGCACTCTTTTGCCAACGTTTTGCAGATGGCCGGCGACGAGGTGCCGGAACCTCTGGGCGGCGAATTCCGGGCAACGTATGAGGAGATCAATTTCGGCGTGCCGATGAACGAAGCCCTGCACAACCTGGCCTCGCGCGTGCCGCTGACGGATTTGCGCTATCTGGTGATCGCGGTGCTGATCCAGCGCGAATCGGGCGGTAACCTGGCCGAACTGCTGGGCAATGTGAGCCGCATGACGCGGGCGCGTCTCAAGCTGATCGGCCATGTGCGCGTGCAGTCGGCGGAAGGGCGCATGTCGGCCTGGGTTCTGTCGGCCCTGCCGGCCGCAGTATTGGCCTTGACCTCGCTTGGCAATCCGCGCTATGTGGAGATGCTGTGGCGCGATCCAGCCGGCCTGAAGCTGCTGTGGTACGCGGCCGGGGGCTGCGTGCTTGGCATTCTGTGGATGCGTAGCGTGGTGAGGATACGGATATGAGCGGCGAGTTCCTGTTCCTGTGCGTCGTGTTCCTGGTTGTGGCGGCGCTGGTGCTGGCGGCAGCCTTGCTGTTCGGACCGCAGACGCTGCGCGAACGCCTGCGCGGACATGCGCCCGCCAAGCCGCAGCACGGGGTCGCTGGCGGACAGTGGGTAGAGCGGGTGGCGCGCGCGGCGGAGCCATTCAGGCGTCTGTCGCTGCCGGAAGAGGGCTGGGAACGGTCGGCGCTGCGCATGCGCTTCATGAACGCCGGCTGGCGCTCATCCTCGGCGCCGACGCTGTACTTTGCGGCCAAGACGGTGCTGTCGCTGCTGCTCCCTTCGCTGATGGCGATCGTGCTGGCCGGACTGGGCGGGCGGCATTTCCTGCCGCTTCTGTTGACTGCCGCCGCGGTTGGCTATTACCTGCCGAACGGAGTGCTGGCGCGGGCAACGTCGGTACGCAAGCGCGAGGTGTTCGAAAATATTCCCGATGCGCTGGATTTGCTGACGATTTGCGTTGAGGCCGGGTTGAGCATGGAGCGTGCATTGTCCAAGGTGGCGGCGGAGATTCATATCAAGAGCCTGGCGCTGGCGCAGGAGTTGCAGCTGGTGCTGATGGAAATGCGCGCGGGATTTTCCAAGGAGCGGGCATTGCGTAATCTGGCCTTGCGCACCGGCGTTGAAGATATGGATGCGCTGGTGGCGATGCTGGTGCAGTCGGAGCGCTTCGGGACGAGCATGGGCGATTCGTTGCGTATTCATGCGGACAATTTGCGGCAGAAACGCAGCGTGATGGCGCAGGAGGAGGCGGCCAAGGTGGCGCTCAAATTGCTGTTCCCGTTGATCTTCTGCATTTTTCCGGCTTTGCTGCTGGTGTTGTTAGGGCCGGCGGGGATTCAGATCAGCCGCGTGCTGGGGACGTCGATACGCTGAGGAGGATGTATGCGCAAGTTGCCGCTGATGCTGATTGCAGGCGCGGGCGCACTCGCGGCATGTTCGCTGCTGCAAGCGCCTGCTCCGCTTCCACCTCCGTCTCCGCCTGCGGACGCAGGTTCCCAGGCGCAGCCTGGGCCGCCATCGCTTGCCACGTTGCAGCGCGCCTGCCTGCAGACGCCGGGCGATCCGGCGGTATGGCAGCGGCTTGGCGAGCGCTTGATGGAGCAGGGTGATGGCGAGCGCGGGGCGCGCATGTTGAAGCAGGCGCAAAGCCTGCGCGCCCATACGCTGGCGGACGATTACGTTGCGGTGCGAGGCATGCCGCGCACCGAGTTGCGTGCGCTTGGCCCGGCGCTGCTGGAGCTGCGGCGCGTTGCACAGCTTGCGGCGCCAATGGCGTCAGCAGTATCCGCAACAGCATCAGCGGCATCAGTATCAGCAGAATCAGCAGAACCAGCCGCACAGGCTACACAGGCCGCGGCCATGCGGCTTGAAATCAGCAACGGCAACGGCGTACGCGGCCTCGCCGCCGCATGGCGCCGCACGCTACTGAGCGATGAACTGAACGTAATCAGGCTATCGAACATCCGCCCTTTTGCCGAACCTTCCAGCCGCATCGAATACACCCCATCAGGCGAACCGCAAGCCCAACAGCTGGCGCGGCGCATCGGCATACAGGCGATAAAAGCGGACACCACATCGCGCCGCGGCAAACCTGACCTGCGGCTGATCCTCGGCCGCGACCTGCGCCCTCAGAAATAAAAAAGCCGCCCATTGGGAGTGGGCGGCGAAAGTACTCAAGACCAGGTCAAGAGTGGTTGGAGAAGGTCGGTGTTCAGTTCCAGGCTACGTTGCCCAGGCCGCGCGCCGTCGCATTGCGCGTCGCCGGCTTGCCGTACACCGTTGCCGAACCCATGCCGGTCAGGCGCAGGTTGGCGGAAGTCTTTGCGTAGAAGGTCGCGCTGCCCAAGCCGGTGAGTTCCGCATCCAGGCTCTCGGACTCCAGCTTGCGTGCATCCAGGCTGCCGATGCCGCCCAGCTGTGCGTGTACATTCTTGCTTTGGCCGGTGATCGTGATCTGGCCTGCACCTTTCAGGTTCAGGTCCACATCGTCGGCGGCATCGTTATTCACGGTCATGCTGCCCACGCCGGTCAGGCGTGCGTTCACCTTGCGGTATTGCGAATTCACTTTCACTGCACCGGCGCCTTCCAGCGAGAGCCGTACCGAATCGCCGCTGAAGCCGTTCATTTCAGTGGAGCCTACGCCTGCGGAGACCAGCTCACGCACTTGCGGCAGACTCAGTTCAGCACGCAGCTTCGGGTTGTTGATGTTGCCGTGCAGGTCGGTGCCGATACGCAGCGTGTCGCCGCTCTGGGTCACCGTAATCTTTGGTACGTAGCGCTTGTCGCCGGAGACCACCAGCGAAGCGGGACCTTGCTTCAGCTTCAGGTCGATCACGCCATCCAGCACTACTTTAACGGCGCGGCCATCGATGGTTCGGGTTTCGCTGACGATGTCGTCCGCATGAGCGGCTCCTGCGAACATTGCGGCTGCGATCATCGTCATGCTGAAGAACTTTTTCATCGTGGACTCCGTTTTCTTTTCTTTGTTAGCGTTGCTGATTGCGGTGGATTACAGTGCTGCTTTCTCTTCGGCCGTCAGGCGCTTGGCGCTGACAACAACTACCGGCATCGTGCCTGCGTTCTTCGCTACCACGGCTGCCGGAGCGGCGATGTGTTTCGAAGGTACGGCGGCGGTTGCAAAGCCAGTCAGGGCGATCACTGCAACTGCGCTGAGGAAGATGGTTTCCATGTTTTTAGCGATGTTCATTTTGAGCTCCGTTCGGTTAGGTTTAACTGCTGTTGGTGCTGCGTTTTGTTTGCGTTTCGTGCTGCGTTGATTGAACTATAGAGAAGCCCCCCGTCCAACACTATGGGCTTGCGACGAAATGCAAATTTGGCGACATGAGCTGCAAAAACCGGCCCGCAAAAGAAAACAGGGCGCCGTAGCGCCCTGTCCTTTACAGCCTCAGTTCAGCCTTTTAGCAGCAGCCCAGCATCCGCAGGCAGCATTCGAGGTCCATGCAGCAGCCTGCGTTGGCTGCGAAAGCGGCAGCGGATGCCAGCAGAAGGCCGAGGCCGGCGATGATTTTCTTCATGATGTTTTCCTTTAGTCAGATTGAGTTGAATGCGCTTGGAGCGGGCACTCAGTCCGGCGGACGCCAGATCGCCTCTATGGGCGCAGGCAGGAAAACGGGGGCGTACGCCGGTCGGACGTCCGCTGCGGACAGCAGCGGCGCCGCGACCGGCGCCAGTCCATTGGCCAGGGGCGGGGAGGACGGCAGGCAGCCTGCGTCCATGCAATGGACTACCGTGCAGATAGCCGGGTCCGCGCAGCAGCTGTGCATGGACTTTGCCAGCACAACACTGTTGTGCAGCAAGAAGATCAGAGCCAGTAGCAGGATACGGACGGTGCGCATTGCTGCTTACGCCGCTTCGGCGTCCTCTTCCACCTTGGCTTCGCGCATCCACTTCACCAGCGGCAGCGTGTCCTTGAAGCAGGCGGCGATCTGCGGCAGCAGTTCTTCCGGCTTGTTCAGGTTCAGCTTGATTTCGGTAAATACAAAGAAGCTCTTCAGCTTGATGAACTCGATGTGCTCGTGCTCCGGGTCATAGCCCTTGGGGGGACGCTGCAGCTTGTGCTCTTCTGTAATGGAACCGTAGCGCGCCTTCAGCGCCTTGTTGGCCAGCGCCTTGCGGAAACCGGCTGCGTCCTCGACCATGTGCTTGCGCAGGGCCTTCAGGCGGTGCGGCGGCGGCAGGTATTCGCCGGCGCCGATGCCGAGCTTGCCTTCCTTGGTCAGCTCGAAGTAATAGGTCGGCCCGCCCGCCATGCTGGGACGGCGCATGTCGTTGGGCGCAATCGCGGCCCCGAAATGCGTCTTGTACGGGCTCTTGTCGTGGGCGAAGCGCACGTCGCGGTTGATGCGGAACATGGCTTTCTTGGGATTGCAGAACTTCACGGCCGGGTCGAATTTGCCCAGCTCGACAATAGTCTGGGTCACCAGTTCCAGGAACTCTTCGCGCAGGATGTCGTAGCGCGGCTTGTTCATGATGAACCAGGGACGGTTGTTGTTGTCGGTCAGCTCTTGCAGGAAGCGGGTCAGGTCGCGGAGATGCATGGTGTTGGGTTGCTTATTTCTTTAACGTTGTTTCTTGGGTAACGGACGCTGGCCGACCGTGATGGCCAGGTCGGTTTCGCGCGCCTTGCGCAGCACGCGCATGGTCGATTTGCCGCCCGGCGTCAGCTGGGCGATCAGATTCAGCATTTCATTCGTGTCATTGACCGGCTTGCCGTCCACGGACAGCAGGATATCGCCGGGGCGCATGCCGGCCTTGTCGGCCGGGCCGTTGCGCACCACGCCGGCAATGATGGCGCCGGATTCGCGCTTCAGGCCGAAGCTTTCCGCCATCTCGGGCGTGATTTCCTGCGATTCCACGCCAATCCAGCCGCGCACCACGTGGCCTTCCTTGATGATGGATTCCATCACCGACTTGGCCGTGCTGACCGGAATGGCGAAGCCGATGCCGACCGAGCCGCCGGTCTGGGAATAGATGGCCGAGTTGATGCCCAGCAGGTTGCCGTTGGAATCGATCAGGGCGCCGCCCGAGTTGCCGAAGTTGATGGCCGCGTCGGTCTGGATGAAGTTTTCGAAGTGGTTGATGTGCAGATTGTTGCGTCCCAGGGCGGAAATGATGCCCATGGTTACCGTCTGGCCAACGCCAAAGGGGTTGCCGATGGCCAGCACCACGTCGCCGACCTTGGCCTGCTCCACCTGGCCCAGCACGATGACGGGCAGTTTTTCCAGTTCGACCTTGATGACGGCCAGATCGGTTTCCGGATCGGTGCCCACCACCCTGGCCTTGGCCTTGCGGCTGTCCGCCAGCACCACTTCGATATCGTCGGCCGCTTCCACCACGTGGTTATTGGTCAGGATATAGCCTTCCGGGCTGACGATCACGCCCGAGCCCAGGCTGTTCTGCTCGTCCGGCTCCTCGTCGCGGTCGCCGAAGAATTTACGGAAGAAGGGATCGCGCGACAGCGGGTGGCGGCGTTTTACCGCCTTCGAGGTGAGGATATTGACCACCGCCGGCATGGCGCGTCCCGCTGCGGCGCGGTAGGAGCCGGGCGAGGGCAGGGCCGGCGCTTCAGTCAGCGAAGCGCCGGCAGCGCGGGTAGTCGAGGTGGTTCCGGCGTGCGGCGGCGTCAGCGCAGGGGCGCGCCAGTCCGGCCGCATGGCCGAATAGACGAAATACAGTGCCAGGACAATGGTCACCGTTTGCGCAAACAATAACCAGAGTCGTCGCATAGCAATTCCGATGAGTAGGGCGGGTCACTTGCCCGCCAATACCCTTATTTTCGCAAAGAATCGCGGATTTCGCGCAACAGCACGATATCTTCTGCCGGCGGCGCCGGTTCGGCCGGTGCGGCGGGCGCCGGTTCGGTACGCAGCTTATGCACCATGCGCACCATCTGGAAGATCACGAAGGCCAGGATGATGAAATTGAGCAGGATGGTCAGGAAGTTGCCGTATGCCAACACCGCGCCCAATTTCTTGGCTTCTGCGAGACTCAGGTTCGCCGCCTGCCCGTTGAGCGGGACATAATAGTTGGCAAAATCTAAACCTCCGAGCAGCATACCGATCGGAGGCATGATAACGTCTGCCACCAGAGAGTCCACGATCTTGCCGAAGGCGGCGCCAATGATGACACCGACCGCCAGGTCGATCACGTTGCCCTTCATGGCAAATTCTTTGAATTCTTGCAACATAGCCATAGGTTTCTCCCAGTAATCTGTTACTTCTGATAATACTGTTTTTCTAACTTTGCGACAAACGCATGGAACCACAGAAAAGGGCGGTATCTTGGGGCAAGTTGGATGTTTGCAAGGTTTTACTTTAAATCGTGTTTTGGTTCCCTTATAATTTAAGGTTGCGAGAAGCTTTGTTAACGCTTAATAAAGATTTCTGATTTTTGACTGATTGGGGTTTGTATGAGTATCGAAAAGCAGGTCGATTCGAGCCGACGCGGCTTGCTCGTCGCCACGTGTGCGGCGGGTGGTGTGGTCGGGTTGGGCGCAACGGGTGCCTTGGTAAGCACCTTCCAGCCGTCGGAACGCGCAAAAGCAGCCGGTGCTCCGGTCGAGGTGGATATTTCCTCCCTCCAGCCGGGCGAACTTAAAACCGTGGAATGGCGTGGTAAGCCGGTGTGGATTCTCAAGCGGACCCCAGAGATGGTGGCGTCGCTGAAGAAGACCGACAACCAGGTCGCCGACCCGGAATCCAAGCGCAATCCATCCGAGTTCACGCCAGAATACTGTGCCAACGAACATCGCTCCATCAAGCCAGAAATCCTGATCGCGATCGGCATCTGCACCCACCTGGGCTGCTCGCCATCGACCAAGTTCGTGCCTGGTCCACAGCCGTCCCTGCCTGACGACTGGGCCGGCGGCTTCCTCTGCCCATGCCACGGTTCGACCTTCGACCTGGCTGGCCGCGTATTCAAGAACAAGCCTGCTCCGGACAACCTGCCAGTCCCACGCCACATGTACCTGAGCGATAGCAAGATCGTAATCGGTAAAGACGAGAAAGGCGAGGCATAAGCCATGGGCGCATTCAAGGAAACCAAATTCCCGGCCGATGCACCGGTGGCGCAGAAGGCCGTGGGCTGGGTCGATGACCGCTTCCCGCTGACCAAGCTGTGGAACGACCAGTGGGGCAAATACTACGCTCCGAAAAACTTCAACTTCTGGTACATCTTCGGCTCGCTGGCGGCGCTGGTGCTGGTGCTGCAGATCGTGACCGGTATCTTCCTGACCATGCACTACAAGCCGGACGCCAATCTGGCCTTCGCGTCGGTCGAATACATCATGCGTGAAGTACCGTGGGGCTGGCTGGTGCGCTATATGCACTCGACCGGCGCATCGTCCTTCTTCATCATCGTGTACCTGCACATGACCCGCGGTCTGCTGTACGGTTCCTACCGTAAGCCGCGCGAGCTGGTGTGGCTGTTCGGTTTCGCCGTGTTCCTGTGCCTGATGGCCGAGGCCTTCTTCGGCTACCTGCTGCCATGGGGCCAGATGTCCTACTGGGGCGCACAGGTGATCGTCAACCTGTTCGGCGCGATTCCGCTGATCGGCCCTGACCTGTCGCTGTGGATCCGTGGCGACTACGTGGTGTCCGACGCCACCCTGAACCGCTTCTTCGCCTTCCACGTGATCGCCATTCCGCTGGTCCTGCTGGGCCTGGTGGCAGCTCACCTGATCGCACTGCACGAAGTCGGCTCGTCCAACCCGGACGGCATCGAAGTGAAAGAGAACCTGGGCGCCGATGGCCATCCGGTGGACTCCATCCCTTCGCACCCGTACTACACCGTGCACGATATCTTCGGCGTGTCCGTGTTCCTGGTGCTGTTCAGCGCGGTCGTGTTCTTCGCACCGGAAATGGGCGGCTACTTCCTGGAGTACAACAACTTCCTGCCGGGCGATTCCCTGAAGACCCCGCTGCACATCGCTCCGACCTGGTACTTCACCCCGTTCTACTCGGTGCTGCGTGCAACGACTGCGGACTTCATGTGGGTGCTGATGGTTGGCGTGGCGGCTTATGTATCCTTCCTGTGGCTGAAGTCCAAGCTGGCCTTCCGCACCAAGGCGGTAATCGCCGTGATCGCCCTGCTGGCCATCATCGGCATGCTGCCTTCCGTGCTGGACGCGAAGTTCTGGGGCGTGGTGTTCTTCGGCGGTTCCGTGGTGATCCTGGCCTTCCTGCCATGGCTGGACCACTCGCCGGTGAAGTCGATCCGTTACCGTCCTGACTGGCACAAGTATGTGTACGCCGGCCTGTTCATCTCCTTCCTGCTGCTGGGCTACCTGGGTACCCAGCCGCCGGCGCCGGTGGGCACCATCGTGTCCCAGATTGCGACCCTGTACTACTTCGCCTTCTTCCTGCTGATGCCATGGTGGAGCGAAATGGGTACGTTCAAAAAAGTGCCGGACCGTGTCGTTTTCCACGCGCACTAATTGGACCAGATACGCTAAGCAAAGGATTGAATACATGAATTTCTCGAAGAAACTGCTGGCTATCCTGGCCCTGCTGCCGGGTCTGGCCTTCGCAAGCGAAGGCGGCTTCCCGCTGGACAAGGCGCCTGACCGTTCGCACAATATGGCTGCGCTGCAAAACGGCGCCAAGCTGTTCGTCAACTACTGCCTGAACTGCCACAACGCCTCGTCCATGCGCTACAACCGCCTGCGCGACCTGGGCCTGACGGAAGACCAGATCAAGCAGAACCTGCTGTTCACCGGCGAAAAAGTGGGCGAAATGATGACCACGGCCATGCCGGCGAAAGATGCCAAGGCCTGGTTCGGTACCGTGCCGCCTGACCTGTCCGTGATCGCCCGTGCAAAAGCGTCCCCAGGCAACACCGGTGGCGACTACCTGTATACTTACCTGCGTACCTTCTACAAGGACGACAGCCGTCCGACCGGCTTCAACAACATGGTGCTGCCAAACGCTGCAATGCCTCACGTTCTGTGGGAACTGCAGGGTGTGCAATCCGCCAAGTTCGTGGAAGAGAAGGATCCGCATGACGAAGCGAAGACCATGCACAAGTTTGCCGGCTTCGAACAAGTCAAGCCTGGCTCCATGAGCAAGCTGGAATTCGACACTGCGGTGGCGGACCTGGTGGGCTATATGGAATGGATGGCGGAACCCGCGCAGCAGCAGCGCAAGCGCCTGGGCGTCTGGGTTCTGCTCTTCATGACTGGCTTCGCCATCCTGGCATGGCGCTTGAACGCGTCGTTCTGGAAAGAAGTCAAATAAAATTGATTGCGCCGGCTGGTCCGGCGCGTGTTTGTGCCGTCCGTCTTGTTGCGGACGGTCAACTGGGGCGAACCGTTCGCGGTCTCGTCCCCTTTGTTTCTAAGGAACTACCAAATGATGGTTCTCTACTCGGGCACCACCTGCCCCTTCTCCCAGCGCTGCCGCCTGGTCCTGTTTGAAAAAGGCATGGACTTCGAAGTGCGCGATGTTGACCTGTTCAACAAGCCGGAAGATATTTCGACCATGAACCCTTACGGCCAGGTTCCGATCCTGGTCGAGCGTGAACTGATCCTGTACGAATCGAACATCATCAATGAGTACATCGACGAACGCTTCCCGCATCCGCAGCTGATGCCGGCCGACCCGCTGATGCGCGCCCGTGCCCGTCTGATGCTGTTCAACTTCGAGAAAGAACTGTTCGTGCACGTGCACACGCTGGAAAGCGAGCGCAACAAGACAAACGACAAGTCGCACGACAAGGCCCGCGCCGAAATCCGCGACCGTCTGACCACGCTGGCGCCGCTGTTCCTGAAGAACAAGTACATGCTGGGCGACGAGTTCTCGATGCTGGACGTGGCGGTAGCGCCGCTGCTGTGGCGTCTGGACCATTACGGTATCGAGCTGTCGAAGACCGCTGCGCCGCTGATGAAGTATGCTGAACGCATCTTCTCGCGTCCGGCCTACATCGAAGCGCTGACCCCGTCCGAGAAAGTAATGCGCCGCTGATTTTTGGCGGCCCCGGGGCGCGCGTGCCGCAACGCCGCGCGCCCCAGTTTTATGAGCAAGACCATGGCAGAAATCTCCACCAAGCCCTACATGCTGCGCGCCATCTATGAATGGTGCACCGACAGCGGCTACACCCCTTACCTGGCCGTCAAAGTCGATGCCTCGACCACGGTGCCGATGGAATACGTGAAGAAGGGCGAGATCGTCCTCAACATCAGCTTCGGCGCCACCTCGGGCCTGAAGATGGACAACGACGCGATCCATTTCCACGCCCGCTTCAACGGCGTGTCGCGCGAGATCTACGTACCGGTCAACAATGTGATGGCGATTTACGCCAACGAGAATGGCCAGGGCATGGCCTTCGAGCCACTGCTGGGTACGGCCTCCGCGCCGGCCTCTGCGCCTGAGGCTGCCGAAGAGCCTGCCGCACCGGCGCTGTCCTCCGTTCCCGCTTCGTCCGCTCCGCGCGCCGAAGAAGGCAGCGGCGACAACGGCCCGGACGACGAGCCGCCAAAAAAGGGCGGACGTCCTACCCTCACTCGCATCAAATAACGTATAATCGCCCGACCAGTTTTTAGCCGGCTTAGCTCATCAGGTAGAGCAGTTGATTTGTAATCATCAGGTGGCGGGTTCGAGTCCTGCAGCCGGCACCAATAATGCCTTTAAAAACAAAGAGTTACACGCTGCTGGCCTGTAACTCTTTTATATTTGCAGGTGCCGAAACGGCCGTGCAGGCATTGTGTAGGCCTTTCAGAGCGAGTCTAAGGGGCATGAACCGCTTTATCAGACCAAGTCCACGGAACATACGCATGGCTTCTGAATGGTCGTCCGTCAGCGAGGATTACACTTTTCCTACTAGGCCATAAAGGCAACTACCATGATGATGGCGGTGGCGTTTAGCCAGACCTACGTCCCTTTCCGCTGGCGGGCCGATAATCGCAGCACATGCTCCAATACCTGCGCCAGTGCGGGGTATTGGCTTGGCCTTCAATGCGCAGTCACGCACGCCTTACCTTAAGCGTGATGATATCTGCATGGGGATTTCGATGCGGGCATTTTCGCCAACGTCTATCACCGGCAACAGCTCATCCCTCTCTGTCGGAGCGCCGCCCGTTAACTGTCCGCTTTGCACAGCTTGCGCCAGTTGAATGTCTGGTTTGCGTTGACACGTATTTTGCGAGTCATGTTGCCGTTAGACTAGGCCATTCTTTGAAGTCCGCACTTCCTTCACGTATCTCTGTAGAGATTGTCTCAAAGAGATTGGCAAGTTGTTTCTGGCGCAAACAACATTCCCAAACGATCAACACTCGCCACCCAGCTGTTTGCAGCTTGGCTATTTGATCTTGATCGCGCTCGACATTTCGAGCGAATTTTTCCCGCCAAAAGTCGAAATTCTTCGCGGGCGTACTCGCCAGTCTACAACCTACATGACGATGCCAAAAGCAGCCATGAACAAATAGCGCGACCCTATGCTTCGGGAACACCAAATCAGGCTTGCCAGGTAAGTTCGAGCAATGCAACCGATAACGAAGTCCAAGTCGATGTAAACCATTGCGTAACGCAACCTCCGGCTTAGTGTTCTTGCCGCGAATACCGGCCATCATTCGCGAGCGAGTGACGGAATCGACAATGTCAGCCATTCCTGGTAACCTAGTATGATCAAATAGCTGGAAGCACAATGGGGCAACAAAAAATTAAGATCGTGGACCTCTTTGCGGGTCCTGGTGGGCTAGGTGAAGGATTTTCCTCTCATCAAAACTTTGAAATCGCAGTCTCCGCAGAGATGGAATCCTCTGCTCATGCAACTCTCCGACTTCGAGCATTCTACCGAATCCTTAAACGGCTAGGTGGCAACGCTATCGATCCTTACTTTGACATCTGCAACGGCAAGACGGAAGCACCTCAGAACTCGACACCTCTCTCGATCTGGGATAAGCAGACGTCTGAAGCATGGGAAGAAGCATGTGCTGAAGCGCTGCAACTTAAATTGGGTGATGCTGAATGCAATACGCGCCTTGATGAGGCAGTTAAAGCTAATGGCATTGATTCAACCGTTCCGTGGATATTGATTGGGGGACCGCCGTGTCAAGCTTACTCTTTGGTAGGTCGCTCTAGGAATAAAGGGAATGCCGCATATAAGCCTGAGGAAGATCCGCGTCATTTTCTTTACAAAGAATATCTGAGGATAATCTCTGGTTATCGGCCGCATGTTTTTGTAATGGAAAACGTGAAAGGCATCCTTTCCTCAAAAGTCGGTGGGAAACGGATTTTTCATAACATCCTTATGGACTTGGCGCAATGTGGTTATCGGATTCACTCTCTTGTTGCGCCAACTTGTTTCACACGTTTTGATGATCCTGCATCTATCGATGCCCATGATTTTGTCATTAAGGCTGAGCACTTCGGAATTCCGCAAGCCCGGCATCGCGTAATATTGCTAGGGATTCGCGAAGACATTGTTAGCAAGAAGGAAATTGGATGGGCTCCCCCGGTTCTTAGCGAGGTCGATCAATTTGTAAGCGTCAAGCAAGCTATTGGCGATCTGCCGAGAGTTCGCAGCAGCATCTCGAGAGGTGGTGATAGTGCGGAGAAATGGAAGACATTAATACTCGAGCATGCAAAAGATCTCGCTAAGCAGGCGCGCCTAAAGAAACATGGAATGGATGACGTCGCGCTTGAATTTGATCAATTGAATGATGAAGGCGAACTACCCAGCAACACTGGCGAGTTTTTGACGAATTACAAAATACCGAAACTCTTATCGACGGAGTTGAGCAATTGGTATAAAGATGGTGCAGAGGGAAAATTAAAGTTCGTCTTGAATCACGATGCCCGTGGCCATATGGAAAGCGACCTACGACGCTATCTGTTCGCGGCTGCATATGCCAAAGCGCGTAATGTTACCCCTAAAGGTCATAAGGACTTCTGCTTGCGTGGATTAGCGCCAGAACACGAGAACTGGAAATCGGGAAAATTTGCAGATCGCTTCCGTGTTCAGCTTGCTGGTATTCCAGGAAAAACTGTAGTTAGCCATATCGCGAAGGATGGCCATTACTTCATACACTATGATCCAACCCAATGTCGCAGCTTAACCGTTCGAGAGGCGGCGCGACTGCAAACTTTCCCTGATAACTATTTCTTCCAGGGCAATCGCACCGAGCAGTTTCATCAAGTCGGAAATGCTGTGCCGCCGTTCCTTGCACATAAAATTGCAAAATGTGTTCTCTCAATCTTCTCAGGAAGTACAACGTAGATCGAAGTTGACGTGTCACCGCCACCGCCCCATTTTGTGCCATACTGTAATTTTTATAGTTGAGTTTGCTTGAGTTGGGGCGATCAAAATTGGAAACTCTAGAAGTAATTCCTGATCCGGTATCCTTAATTGAGTCAATGCGAGCGGTAGGCTATTCGCCAGAAGCAGCGATTGCTGATCTCGTTGACAACAGCGTTTCTGCCCGTGCGACCGAAATATCAATTCGTTACGACGCTGTCGATAAGCCTTTTGTCGCGATCCTTGACAACGGTTCGGGGATGACGGGTCCTGAGCTTACAAACGCAATGCGCCATGGAAGCCGCAATCCGACGATTCAACGCGACGAGCATGACCTAGGTCGTTTCGGACTGGGATTAAAAACTGCTTCCTTATCCCAATGTCGTAAGTTGACGGTTGTCAGCAAAAAGAACGGAACGATCAGCGCGCGTTGCTGGGACCTCGAGGTCGTGCGTCAAAAAGAACGATGGGTTGTGGTAGTCCCGGGTGAAAGCGATTGTGCCAAACTGCCGCTTTTCGCGGCTATTGAAGGGCTGACATCTGGCACATTAGTTGTATGGGAAGAGCTGGACAAGCTTACGGCAGGGGCTTCCGATGCCGCCGCGGAAATGACCTATAAATTGTCGTCGCTGCGGAATCATCTTGCACTTGTCTTCCATCGTTTCACCTCAAAAGAAGACGGCTTTCAAGCCGTCAAAATGACCATCAACGGACTCAAATTGCCAGCCATTGATCCGTTTCTGAAAAAAAATCCATATCGGCAACCGTTGGAGACACAAACTATCCGCCACGAGCGAGGCGTCGCCCACGTTGTTCCTTACATTCTGCCGCCCGTACACAGGCTTTCTAGGGAAGAAATTGAGCTCGCAGGCGGTAGGGATGGATTGCGCAGCTCTCAGGGCTTTTATATCTATCGCAATCGACGACTCGTAATTTGGGGGACCTGGTTCAAACTAGTCCCCAAAGAAGAGTTTTTCAAGCTTGCTCGTGTTCAAGTAGACATTCCCAACACGTTCGATGACCTCTGGTCTCTCGATATTAAGAAATCTGGAGCATTCCCACCAGAAGTCATTAGGCAACGGCTGAAGGAACTGCTGCCGCATTTTGCAGGCACATGCAAGCGAACAATTACCTATCTTGGTCGCACGAGTCACAAATCAGACTTCACACCACTGTGGGTTCGTACTGAACCTGAGCACGGCAAGTTTCGATATGAGATCAACACTGATTTTCCGATCATTCAGAAATTGGTTTCCAGGCTCGACAAAGACTCCATCAAGCATTTGGACCTGATCCTGGATTTGGCCAGTGAGTTGCTCCCGCTTGAAGCCATCTATGCAGACATGTGCGGCGACTCACGTCGGGGCCCCGAAGTTCCTGATTTCGATGAGCTCCTTGCGAAGGCTAGGTTAATTTCGGAGCTCACAGGGGCCGCGCCAACTGATGTACTCAATATCGACCCGTTTGCAAAGTTTCCTCAAATTCACGAACGCTTAAAAGCAGCCCTTCTAAATGCCAACTGACCCATACGCCGCCGCACTTTTGCTCTTGAAGGATCGGGAGCTTACCGATGATATCCTCAACGAAATCATGGAACGCCTTCCGCTAGTAATGTCGGCGGTTGACCCAGATTTCAAATTCGACTCCAACGCATCCGACGCCATTAGGAAGCAGCTGGAAGCCGACATTGGCATTCGCGTAACAGCAGGCGATGTTCTTAGAAGCGAGGAACAGGTTGCATGGCTCGATGACGCGCGCGCATCCATCAAGTGGACCTATTGGAATGCCTACAAGCGCGAGCTCGAAGCAAATCGGATGAACACAACTGTGATTCGCACTCTCAATGACGACACCGACAATGTTCTCAACGAGATGGGCAATCCATCTGAACCGAATGGTTGGAGGATCCAAGGCCTTGTGATGGGAGACGTCCAGTCAGGAAAAACAGCCAACTATTGCGGTCTGATCAATAAAGCTGCCGATGCCGGATACAAAGTCATTGTTCTCTTGACCGGCATGATTGAGGATTTGCGGACACAAACTCAAGAACGAATCGATACTGGGTTCGTCGGTCGTGATAGTAGAGCGATCTTTGAAAACTCTAGAGACAATACGCCGATTGGTGTGGGTCTGCGTGGTCGCTCCGTGATTCCAAACGTCCTTACGTCCATTGACTACGACTTCCTTTCTACGAACAAACGCATTATGGGTGGCATTCCACTAGAAAATTACATCCAGAATGCGCCCGTCATTTTCGTAATTAAGAAGAATCGCTCTCCGCTGCAAAACCTGCTTTCGTTTTTTGACTCCCAAATGTCAAAGGGAAACAAGCAGCTTGACCTACCATTTTTGTTGCTTGATGACGAAGCGGACAATGCCTCAGTCAATGCAAAAAAAGATGAAGATCCTGCGACGATTAACAAGCTGATACGCGAGCTGCTTGAACGCTTCCGGCGTGCGAGCTACGTAGCTTACACTGCCACTCCTTTTGCAAATGTCTTCATTAATCCAGATCTCGACGATTTGTTCCCCAAAAATTTCGTCTATTGCCTCAATACTCCAACAAACTATATCGGAGCAGCCGCGATTTTCTCCGAGGGGGGAGCGCATTCAGGTCAGCTTGTTGAGCTTTCAGATGCCGCGGCAGTTTTCCCTGAGGGACACAAGAAGGATCAGCTCGTTTCGATACTCCCTGAGTCACTCTGCGAAGCGCTAGAAGCTTTTGTACTATCTTGCGCGATCCGTGATCTCCGCCAGGAAAACCTGCGACATCGCTCTATGTTAGTCAATGTCTCGCGTTTCACCGCAGTGCAAGGGCGTGTAGCAAGGTTACTCAAGGACGAGCTTTTTACCTTGACCGAAGAAATCAAACAATACTTGGCCGCGGATGGCAGTTGGCACAAGCACGCAAGGCTTCAGCGGCTCCACCAAACTTGGCGAACCCATTATTCAGATTGCGGAGTTGCTTGGGACGATGTAAGGGGCATTCTCTACGATTCGATCGCGTCTGTGAAAGTTCTTACGATTAATCAAGCTACAGACATTGCAGATCGATTGGACTATGGGGCCTATCGAAAATCTGAAAAAGGTCGCAGAGTTGTAGCCGTCGGTGGCCTTACGCTTTCGCGAGGCCTTACATTAGAAGGTCTTAGCGTAAGCTATTTTTTCAGAAACTCGAAAGCATACGACACACTTCTACAAATGGGTCGTTGGTTCGGTTATCGAAGCGGTTACGAAGACCTCTGTCGCATCTGGATGGATGCCGCAGCGACAGACTCATACACACATTTAGCAAAGGTGCTCGCTGAGCTTCGTGCAGACTTCCGGCGAATGTTTGTCAGTAATCAACCGCCCCGGAAATTCGGAATCCGGGTTCAATCGCATCCTGAATCGCTCATTGTGACGGCACTCAATAAAATGCGTAACTCACAAGAGGTGGAAGTTGCTGTTTCATATAGTCAAGTAGGAGTTGAAACTCCCTATTTGCCACGCTCAAACGACATGAACCAGCGGAACAGGGAAGCCGTTAGCAAGCTTGTCGAAAAGCTCGCTAACAACAACAAAACGATGTACGGTAATAGGCATTGTTGGCAGAAAGTACCAGCCGCTACTATTGCAGCATTCTTGTTCGAGCTCGAAATTTCTAATCTTAACATGCCATTCGTACCAGATATCTCAGGTCGCGAACGACCGCTACTCACGTTCATTGCGCAAAACAACATTGCCGGGCTCGAGACGTGGGATGTCTGCATTCCTCAAGGTGACGGTGCTGAATATCCAGGCTTGGCTCCCTTGGATGGCGCGGGCCGTCCTCAACCGGTTTGCCCTCGTACTCGACAGTTTGAAGTCGTTAAGAAGTCAGCCGACTACTTGAAGTTGAACAAACAAAGGGTCGGCGATATCAGTGATGAAAAGTATGATCTTGACGCCGATGAGTTGCAGGCGGCGGAAGAGGCTTGGCAGGTGGAGAAAGCAAAGGACCCAACCAAAGGAGATACGATTCCTGGCTATATCTATCGAGCCTTCCGCAAACGGCCGACACTTACGATTAGCCTCATTGCGCCGAAAGATGCTGGCCCAACAGCGAAGAATGTAAAGAAAATAATGGCCGCAGACGAATTAAATGAAGGGCCATATGTCGCGATTTCAATTTCCTTCAACGCCTTTGACGATTCTGACGAAAAGAAATACGTGTCGTACAAACTGAACAAAGTGGCCTTGCGGACTATGGGAATTACAGAAGAAGATGACGATGCTGACGAAGATTGAAGCCATTTGGCAGGAGGAAAAGAGAAAGGCGACTCAGAAGCCAATTGACACAAATGACTTTCGCCTGACGCTTGTAGATGCGACTGCGAAGTTTGCTATTTATGGTGGGCTCGACGCATCTAACTTCGTCATGCTGGCTATTGGTGTAACTTCTCGGCCACCTCAACTGTCTACAAACTCTGGGTCGCTCGATTATTTCCGTCATAAACGTGGCGATGGCAAATGGCTTATGGTACTGCGACTCCGACAGCCTGGACTCGAAGCCGTATTTGGCCGGCTATGCCAAGATCTCATTGACGCAACAGATGGGGTGTCTGATGAACCCGCCCTACTCACACTGTTCAAAGATCGATTGAACTTGTGGAAGAAGCTTTTTCAGAAGGGCGGCGCGGGCCTTTTGGAAGGCCATGAAATTCGTGGCCTACTTGGAGAGCTGCTGTTTCTCAAGATGCTGCTTGTCAAAGGTGAAAGAAGTGCAAGTTCCGCCGTAACCGCTTGGGTGGGGCCGTTGGGCGCGAATCAAGATTTTGTTTTCCCTAGTAGCGCTTTTGAAGTTAAGGCGATTCGCCCAGACTCAGAAGCGGTTTCGATTGCGTCCCTTGAGCAACTCGAAAGCAATGTGCCGCTCACGCTTGTGACGATTGAATTGATCAGTGCCGCGACGGGGGACGCCGGGGTGGTGAGTCTCAACTCACTTACAACTGAGATCGAAAGCATGCTCGCTATTGATGCAGGAGCACTCGACTTGTACAAAGTTCGTCTGTTGGAAGCCCATTACGTAGAGAACGAATTTTACGAAACCATCCTCTTCACTGCCGGGCAAATGAATTCCTTTGAGGTGAAAGCGGGCTTTCCACGATTGCTCTTCTCAACTGTCCCTACAGGAATTGTTTCGTCAAGCTACTCAATTTCAATAGAGTCCATCAAACCTTTCATTATCCAAAGCGATAACTATGGAAAATGACGAATTCCGAATTGAGCTTCAGCAACTAGTTACGCGTCGAGCTGTTTCGACCAGCCTTGTTGACACGCTTGCCTTTGTCACCGAGGTTTCCGAGCGATTAGCGGACGATCCAGCATTCGGGGAGTTCAATCTTGTCGAATATATCGGAACTGGAATACGTGGCAGAAATCTGCGTATTCATGGCTATACCTCCTTTGATGAGTCTGACGGGACTATCGGGCTAGTCGTCGCGAAATGGACCGACAATTCCGAATCTGAAACATTGCTGAAGGACTCGGTCTTGCAAATGGCTGACGGGCTTAGATTTTTTGCGGAAGAAGCTTTTTCAAATTCGCTCAATGAACGAATTATGGAGTCTAATCCCGCCTATGAATTAGCTACCTTCTTGCAAAACTACGTTGGCAAGATAAGCCGATTAAGGCTACACATTTTCTCGAATCAAACATTAAGTACGAAATTTAAAGAAGAGTTACTTGCGCCAATTGCAAACATACAAGTAGAGCAGCATATTTGGGATTGCAAAAGACTAAAATCGCTTTACGAATCGCAACGCGAGCGCGAATCTGTGGAAATCAACTTTTCTCAAATGGGAAACCACGGCATTGCCTGTATTGAGGCCGCAAGAACCGATGATCTGCGTTCTTTCTTATGCGTGATTGATGGTCAGCTATTGGCTGATCTATTTGATCGTTGGGGAAGCCGGCTCCTTGAAGGTAATGTTCGATCTTTCTTGGGCATGAAAGGTGGTGTTAATAAAGGGATTAAATCAACAATTCGCGACACTCCAGATTTGTTTTTTGCTTACAATAATGGAATTGCTGCAACCGCTGCCCAAATCGTCGTTTCTAATCACAATGGACAGCCATTCATTACTGAGATAAAAGACTTGCAAATCGTCAATGGTGGTCAAACGACCGCAAGTATTCTCAATACAAGAAAGAAGGATGGAATTTCGCTGCGTGGGGTGGCTGTGCCAATGAAACTGACTGAGGTTAGTGATTCTCAAGCGCATGACTTAATTCCGCGAATTGCCCAATACGCTAATACGCAAAATAAAATTGCGGCTGCGGATTTCTTTGCAAATCACCCATTCCACACAAAGATGGAGGAAATTTCTCGAAGATTAACAGTGCCGGCTCAGCCTGGAAAGCGAATTTTGAGCAAATGGTTTTACGAGCGTTCTCGGGGTCAATATCACAATGAGAGGCTCTATTTGACGAGTTCGCAAAAGACCGCCTTCGATTTGCAATTCCCTTCTGATCAAGTAATTAACAAAACTGATCTCGCTAAACTGGATAGCGTGCGGAACCTTCGCCCTCATTGGGTAAGCCTAGGCGCGCAAAAGAATTTCATTAAGTTTGCTGACCGTTTTTCCACTAATATTCAAGATAAGTTAGACAGCGAGTATTGGAGTGAAATCAGCCCTGATTTTGGTGATGCATATTTTCAAGACATCGTTTCCATGGCCATTTTATGGAGCGCGACGGAAAAATTGGTCTCAAATGCAAAGGGCGATTGGTATGAAGGTGGCTACCGCCCGCAGATAGTTGCCTATACTCTAGCGTTAATGTTCGATAGGTCGAATGCCGAAGGTCAAATCATTGATCTAAGAAAAATCTGGCAACGTCAAGGTGCACCGGTAGAACTACTTGCATGGATAAGAGATTCAGCTCCAATCGTGCAAAAGACCCTGCTTGCTCCTGCCACTGGTACAACAAACGTTGGCGAATGGGCCAAAAAGGAAGATTGCTGGAAACAGATGAAATCTTTGCCGCTACCCAGTACTGCTTCTCTCGACGGCTACCTTATGGAGAAATCGGAAGGTAAAACGCGTGCAAAGGATGACCGAAAGCAAGGGCAATGTGATGATGCCATCAGTCTTCAGACAGAAGTCTTAACATTGACGCAGTCACACTTTTGGTCGATTTTATCCCTGTGGAAACGGTTGCCTGACTTTACTATACCTAGCGAGCGTGAATTAATAACGAAAGCCAGCACTGTAGCTGGATTTAGTAAGATAACCCGTGGCCGTGATTGGAAAAAACTACTTGAGCTGAAAGACCGATGCGAAATTGAAGGATTTAAGGTGTGATCGCAAATAGCGTGGACAGGGTTTACAAAATCGATGCGTAATCCACTTTCTCGTTGGCTTGCAAGCGAGTCACGACGAAATTGTACGGGCTGATCCGAAGCTAATAAAAAAGCAGGCCAACCAAGTTCTTATGGCGGTGTTATAACAGGCGAAGATGTCGGAATCGGCGTGAGCGCATCGAAGAAATCCTCACGACAATGGTTGCCGCCGCGCCATGCCCGGCGCTCCAGGTCAGAGCGGGCGCCGCGCAAGTCGGAGTTCGGTTACAACCCGGCGGAGGTCATCAATTGCGCAACAGACATGCGGAGTGCGCCTGCAATCTTCACCAAATGAAGCAAACCAGAATTCTGGTCACCGCGTTCAATCGCGCCAAGGTAGGAGCGATCGATCGCGTGTAATTCTGTTCAGGCAAGCCTTCAACAGCCGCAACGCCAGGCGGCCGCTGGATGGTCGCGTTTTCGCTTCGCGCTGCGCCCACGCTTCGATGCAGCCAGAAGTGAGGTCCACCAAGCGCATGTCGGCGAGTGGGGCTAGAGGACCCGGTTTGGTCAGTTTCGCGCTCCGTTTCCGCTTTTCTCCGCCGTTCTGAATGGCCTTCTTGTGCGCGGCAATTTGGTGGATTCCCCAATAAGGCGTGCGCTCGGTGACATATTCAGACCATACTGCGCCAAGCGTTACCGATTCGCGCAGTTCGGCAGCAGCTGATTTCGCCTGCGCCACTTCTTGTTCCGCACGTTGGTTGGCCCGCACTTACCGTGGGTCGATGCGTTGGTCGGTCTGCATTTTTAAACGCGTCGCTTCCATCTGAGCATTGCCAAGGGTCCATGTCCGAGTGCCGCCGATCGTGATTCTTAGAGTTTTGCCGTGAAGGCGGGACTCGAAGATGTAGGACTTCGCTCCGTTCGCAGTCGCGCGCAGGCCAAGACCCGGCGTACGCGCGTCCCAAAGGATGCTCTGCTGTTTGCCAGGCTCACACTGAAAACCCTTTATGGGAAGTCATCTCCATAAATCGTAAACGTCAGTTTCAAGAATTTGTAATCATCAGGTGGCGGGTTCGAGTCCTGCAGCCGGCACCATATTAAAGGGGCTTACAGTAATGTAAGCCCTTGTAATGACCCAGTGATTTCCTGCTCAGGTGATAATACAGAAAGGACATCACGTGAGCATGGTCATGGAAGAGGAAGTAAAACGCTGGACGGCGAAGCGCAAAGCGGCGCTGGTGACGGAAATCATC